>Ga0315913_1003618_pt1 | contig 18572 bp, 3 predicted proteins | sample MpolsnodulesMG_FD_207736 | JGI IMG/M metagenome (GOLD analysis project Ga0315913, IMG submission 207736) | Medicago polymorpha root nodule microbial communities from Los Angeles, California, United States - small nodules | ecosystem: Host-associated > Plants > Roots > Nodule | place: USA... | reverse complement strand
CACCGTCTCGGTGTCGGAGTCCTCTCTACCACCTCCTCATCCATTTCAGTCCTTATGCGGGTACTATTGGGTCGACCTTTCTTTAGTCTTCGCATGTTTGGATTATGGCAAAGTACGGGACCGTCGTTGGGAGCCAATAACTCTTGTCGTGGACTACTTTGAAAGTAGTTTTTATTTTTATTTCTTATGAATAAATTAATTAATTTTTATTTTTATTTATCATTTATTTTATTTTAATTATATATATATGTTGTGCCAAAAAAACGAAAAAAATAAATAAAAAGTCAGTCCCGCCATTCCAAACGGCGGGAACGAAAAAAAAATTAAAAAAAAAGTCCAATCACGTCAGCCTGTGACGATTGGACACGTGTCGGGCAAAGGCTCATTCCCGCCATTTGAAACGGTGGGAATGGAGAAAACGACAAAAAAAAAAAAAAAAACCGAAAAATGAAAGTGGATCATTTTGAAAATTTTTTTTTTAAAGGGTGTCAGACTTGAAAATATTTTTGGCAATAGGGTCAGGAAAAAAAAAATTCTTACTTTAAAGTTTTCAAGGTGAATATGTCGATGAGAATTTGGTGATGCAAACTGGATTGGCACCTATCCAAGATAATTGGAAATGGACCTATTTGGATGCAACTAGAAGATTGTTTGGGCCAATTTTAAAATTAAAAGAGTTTGAAAGGTTTACTATTGGTATGACATTCAACTATTTGGGTAATTTGGTAATTTTGTGTGCTCAAAACTCTCATCTTTTCTTCTAAAATTCCGTGGAGGAGGTGGTTGGTAGAGACAACAGAGCACATGCTCAAGCCTAACTAGAGATTTTTGAGAGAGAGAGAGAAGTCTAACCAGAGAAAGAATTATCAATTAGACACACTATTAAATGGACATTGGCCATGTTAAAAACTTCAAAAAAATGATTATACAATAATAACTTCAAAGCTTTCATTATAATTTTATGTTAGTTATATACTTACTCTCAAATTTATTTAAAGTTGATTGGATCTCCTACCAAGCTTGCACACAATGTTGCAATTGTGATAGAAGAACTTATTTGATCAATTTGATGATCTAAATCAATCTTAAATGTTTGATTCAATTTTTTTTTATTTTTTAAAAATTTGAGATGAATTTGAACAACCAAAGGTCGAAGTAGTTTGGTTCGGCTAACAAGTTAATAATTTTGACTGTAAATCCGATCATTGAAACCAAAATTGCGTTGTTCTTTTAAAAAAATTGTTAGGATATAGTTTAAGATTTTTATGTGTTGAATCTACAACTATTTTAATTTAGTTCAAAGGCTAAAATATTAAGTTATGGATTTAAAAAATCTATTATATCAAAAAGTTTAGGCGGGTTGAGTTATGATGACTAGTTAAGGTCAATCAATGCCTCAGGGCTAAAAAAATGTTATGAAGGTCTCAAGACTAAAAATTTTTTAACAAAAATATCAACATATTATTCATCAACAACGTTCTTACATGAGCTAAGATAATTGATCCAAAACTAATGTTTTAGTGTGGTTAAAATAGTAGTGTTAAAAAAAATTGTCTAATGAAATTAGGGTTTTACTTTTTCCACCCTATCTACATCTCACGCCCTGTAATTTTAACAAAAATGCCCATGTGATTTCGATTTCTAAAATCCAAATATATCCAAAATGTGTTCGGATTTTATAATCCAAAATATGTTTATATATAATCAGCAATCAGAATCTCTCCCATTTTAGCAGTTTTGAATCCCATTTCAACAGTTTTGAATTTTGCTTTTAAAAACAATCAAAAAACAAGGTAAAAAATGATAAAAACCTGTCAAATAAAAATATAAAAAAACCACTAAAAAATTCTAAAAATCAAATAAAACTAATGCAATTTTTTTTAGACTTTTTCTGAGAATATGAAAAATAAAAAACGTGTCTAAACGATGAAATTTTGGATTTTGAGGGGCGGAGTCCCGTAAGAAGTCCCTACTATGGAAGTCTTGATCCTTGATTTTTTTTTTCTCTCTCTAATTTTCTAGGAAGGTTTCAGAGTAATCTGATCAAGTAGCCCGAAAACCGGATTTTTTACTAAGAACAACTAATAATTGCCTATAACAGAAGGATGAAAGTTAGGAAGATTAATATTGTCTTTAAATTGGTTATCCATGTTACAAAGAGACTCCTAATTTATGATGATACAGTTCGGATTATATAATTCGAACTGTTTATCCCCTAAAAAAGAGTGTTTAGAGGGTGTTCGGGTTCTATAATCCAAAAAAAAAAAAACCCATATTTTTTGAGGTTTTCGAATTATAAAATCTAAATTAAGTTACTCTCTTTTCTATGGTTGAAAGCAATCAATATTACTTTTGTTTCAATTATCATATTTGTTGGTTTAATCATATAGTCTGTTTAGGTTTAGGCTTTTAACCTTCCTTGTTCTCTTGCCTCAGATTTGTAGTTAGTTGTAACTATTTGTATTTTTCCTTGTCACTCCTTGTGCCGGTGATAATGCATTGTTAGCCTCAATATATTATATTTTTGCTTGTTAATTTTTTTTTAAAAGGAGTTAAGCTTGGTAGGATATAACCACAAATCTTTTTTTTCTCTTCTAATTAACCTAATATCTAGAATTCATTTTTAAAGTGGATAAGTAGAGTCTCAAGTTGAAACTCCCATACATATAACAATATATTATTCCTAACAGTTGAGCTATGCAAACACACATTCATTATAGAAAAAAGAAAAAAAGACAGTTTTAATATGCGTCTGCTTAAATACAAAAATATTTATATCTGACCATGTAATAACACCTCTATTTCTAGGAAGAAAAAATGTAATAAGACCTCTATCAAAAGCTTCTATCTTTCGTGGGGCACTACTCATGAAACAGGACACGTATACCTTACTTCTTGGTGACATAGAGGACACGTACAATACCTTCTCAAAAGTAGATATTCTTTATAATGTATTGATGCACATATATAATTTACAATTATTCAAACCTAAATCTCTTTTTAGAAGTGTTTAAACCTAAAGTATCGTTGTTGTATCTTTCTCATAAACTATTGATTGACAACTCTTTTTCTTTTGTGTATTTATTTTTTATTGTTGTCGTGCTTTTATCGTCAGTCAATTATGAATACATATTGTTGGAACAATAGTGTTCTAACAAATATATAAATCGTTGGAAACATCTCTAAATTATTTGTTAATTGTTAAAATTTTTATTGATTTTTATTCTTTTCAGTATTAATGTGCGAGTAATGAAAGTATATACGTATAAGTGCTTAAATGTTTATATATAAGAATGGTAGACGAACACTAAAGTTATTGTCCACAAGGTATGTATTTAGATAAGGATATATTTTACAAATACGATTATGGAGACAGACACTATAGTACCTTGTCCATTAGGACCGCATTGCCATCCCTTCTTCCTAAGCAAAATGCAGAATTTGGAGCAACTTTTGGCAATCTATCCCTTTAAGCAAATTTACGAGTTATTTTTCATATATCACATTTGACCAAATTTATGAATTATTTTCCATTGCTAGTTATCTTTTGAATAAGAATCTCATAAAACACTACTGAAAATCATTACAATAACAATATATCTATTTAACATTAACAATCTTTTTTTTTTTACGAGAATCATGTATTTATTTATGACAAAACAAGAATCATTTATTTATTCTTCTTTCTTGTTAACATTAATATTTGATTTTTATTTTTCTTGAAAAGCCAAGTAAATTTTCTTTGAAGTCCAAAAGGTCGTCGTACAAGAGGTACCAAAATATCTTACAACAACATCAAAGCACCTGCTTGTAGCTTTCCTTTCAAAATATTGTTAAAAATGAGGGTCCAATGAACCGACATTAGGAAATAATTATACAGTATCATATTTTATTTAGTACTATTTTACAAAAAAAAATGTTAACAGCAATAATTTTTTATGAAATAAAAATTAGCAGTATATCCTTAAAAAAAATAGAATAATACATAGATTTTTCTGCTAATAATAACAATATATATTTCTAAATATTGAGAAGAGAAAATGATGAGCAATAACATAAGGAGAAGAAGAATACCAACCTACATAAAGAAAATGATAATTGCAATTTTGAGATGTCCGTTGAACTCATCAAACAATCCAAAGACAGAAACTGAATAAGGACTTTTTATTTTTTAAAAATACAAAATTAGTGAAGAAGAAAACAAAATAAAAAATAAAGAAAACAAAAAGGTCGATATTTTTCTCTCTGATTTTGGATCACACTCCTTTGAACACTCCTCCTTTGTTTGTTTGTTCCTTTACTACAAGAAGAAGAAGATGAATGAATTTTTGTATGTTTGTTTGAGTTGTGGTTGGGAAATGAGAAGACAACATATGGATAGATAGATATTTTTGGAATGAATGAATGAATGAAGACTCAAATAAGGCAAGGGTGTATTTTCTATACATGGGCCCACTTTGGTCATCTTTTTTCTCCTTTTGTTGATATTTCATGACAAGAGGAGTGCTAGCAACACTCTCTTTTGAACACTTTCTCTAATACTCATTCTCTTATTGGTTTAAATCATTGTGGGTCTACACATTGGAAATAGAACACACACAAAGTGGTGGGACATACATTGATTTCATCCAATAGAAGAGTGGGTGCTAGAGAGAGTGTTCAAAAGTGTGTGATGCTAGCATTCCTCTTCATGACAATGAAGAATATGACAACTTGCCTTATTTTTTAGCGGGAGAAACCCTAAATTCTCTCCGAGCTTTCTTTCTCTTTCGGTCAGCAAGCTGAATGATTTTATGTCATTCTTTTTTATTCATAAGAGTGTCTACAATGGTAGACCGCTGATAGGGACTTCTTGAATGGACCTTACTTGTACACCTCATTTATTTATAATTTTTCAATAAAAGTTCATAGGACTCAATGACTCAAATGGCAATACACTAATAGGGACTCCAATGAAAAGTGCTTAAATAGATCCCACTAACTTTACATCATTATACAAAAGTAACTTATTTATTAAATTATAAATTACCTTATAAAATATTACTTCTTTTGAAAATGGGACAAACTTATACACATTTTATTACTTCTTTTAAATGTGGAACCTGTTAGTTATTTAGGAGAGAGAGTCCTCTGCATATTTTATTTTGAGTAATTTCCACTACAAAAAGGCAAGAAAAAAAGATGCCAAACAAATAGAAGTCATGTGGAAAAAATAATGCATATTGAGTTAATATACATGTGTAGTTTTTTTTTTCCTTAACTCATACTATACATGTGTGTAGTGTTAATTGATTTTCAGTATGTAACAAAAGTTTTGGGCATGTGTTACTCGTTTCCCACGTTCATACTCATTCAATTCAAGTCACCTTCCAATAAATATTCTTTCTCTCCAAACCTACATATACGACCCTTGAAAGTTATGCCACTTGCATTTTCTTGTGTATCTATAATCTAAACATTTTGTGTTGTTCAAAATGTATATGTATATGTATCTGTTTCTCATTGTTTCTAATTACATTTGTGTCTTAATGTAGCTAGCTAACATTTACTCATAAGAAAGGGGTGCCCTTTTAGGTCAATTCTCTTGTAACCATTTATTTATATGTCATCAACAGAAGAGATGCAAATTAAAAGGGGTTGGATAACTCAATTGGTTTGAACTAAGAGATAAAAAAATACGAGGTTTTGGGTTCAATTTCGACAAAAGAAAAAAAATTAATCTAACCACTAGCATTTGTCATTAAAAAGTTGAGATTCAAATATAGCAAATATGCAATACAAGCATTTGAGACATTATAAAAAAATTAATAAAACTAAATACAAATATGAGATATATTCTCTTGTCAAAAAAAGAGTACGAGATATATTAAAAAAGAAAGGTGATTGTGTTACAGGTTGTCCATCCTTAATAAGTCGGTCCTAGTTTTCTCCCATTAGATTCTTTCTTCTATTTTCTTCCTTTGAGAAAGTGATTATGGAGATTTTATTTCAAAATTACCCATCTTCATCACAATATTCAGATTTAAATGAGAAATTTACAAATTTTTAACCCAACACAAACCAATAAAATTTGATTTGATTGAATTGCAAGTCTAATCACAATTGATGCCACTCGTGAACACCCTTAAATAGTTAAAGGAATCTTTATCCAATGTCTCCGTAGCTATAAAACTAGAGCAAGTCTTGTATAGACACAATCCTAAATAAAATTTATTTGGACACACACATGATTGATAAAATTTAAATGAGAAATGATATTAATTGATGTGACTAAATTATTTATCTTTTGTAACGAAAAAAAAAATTATTTCTCTTTTAAATTTTATCATACATATGTATGTCTAAATACTTTATATTTGAGGTTGTGTCCAACCAAATATTTCTCATAAAACTATATATAACACCACAAGGAATCCAAGTATCTTTAAAAGATTCTCCCTTCCTCTTAAAATATAGACAAAATTAGGTCAAAGAAATTAGATCAAGTAAAATCAGGACTAAATTGCACCAATTATTTTAGACCAATAATTACTGATATATTGAGACAAAGAATACAGAATTGTATGTAAGAGTCATTGAAGTGGTACCCACAACATCACCTCCCTCAGGTGCACCCATTGCTGCTTCTCATAATATCTCTATACTTTATCAAAAGCTTGTGTCTTGCATGCGACACTACTCATAAGATTCTTTCTTCTCAAAAAAGTAGTATAAACCAAATTGGTACGATAAGATAAATTAAAACAAAACACGTACACTTATTTCTTTTTGGTGATATTAGAAGACACGTACACAAAAAAAATATACAGTAAAGACATGTAGACTAGTTCGCAAAATATCAACCAAGATTCACAAAAGAATCCAAACAATTGTTTTACGACAACTCTCCAGTCTTTTAGAAGAAAACACTTTCATAATTCTGAGTTTGATCGTTGGATAAATATAATTTGGTCAATAATTATTCAATCTATAAGAATCAATACAATTCTATGTAACATTTATTAAATATTGTAGATACCACTGTCCATTTTACATTACTTTTTTTTTTTTACAAAATTTTACATTACTTAATTATCAGAAATATTATTTAGACAATAAAATTATTTAGACAACAAAGTTGTTCTTGTATAGATTTTCTTTTTGAGGGATTGTTCTTGTATATATATGGATTCGTTTTACTGTTATATTTTTGTCTTTAAATGATGTATTTGTATATGGCATTAGATACCGTGTCTTTAAACAGAAACATAAGTCATCGTGAGCTTAACTCAATTGGTATGGATAACATAATATATGCAAGGTCCGGGTTCAAACCTTGGCCACCACAAAAAAAAAAAAAAAAACAGAAACAAAATTATAAGGACTTTCTATTTTTAGAAAATACAAAATTAGTAAAGAAGAAAATGAAATAAAATAAAGAAAACAAAAAAGAAAGTCAATATCTCTGTCTGGTTTTGGGTCACACTCCTTTTAACACTCTTCTTTGTACTATTGTTGTTTCTTGTGTTTATGCTCCATGATATGCAACTGCAAGAAGTGTGAAGTTGTTTGTGCGAAATATTTAATTAGGTACAACCTCAAATTAAAAATATTTAGATATAAATATAAATGATAAAATTTTAAAGAAATAATTTAGTCATATTACTTAATTTATATCTTTACACGTTTAAATTTTATCATTCATATGTATGTCCAAATAAATTTTATTTAGAGTTGCATTTATATAAGAGTTGCTATGTGTTTGTTTGTGGTTGGGAAATGAGGGGACAACACATTACACATGGATGGATATTCATAGATATTGTATGGAATGGATGAATGAAGACTCAGATAAAGTCAAGTGTTTCTTTTATGTAAAAAGTTGTTGGGGGCTTTCTTTCTTTGTTTTTTGTGTGTTACTTTTTTCATGATTTGGGTCATATTTTCTTATCCTTGTTGATATTTGCTGATGTTGAAGAATAGTATAATTTAAAGCAAAAAGCATGATATTTGAGTGGAAGCTTTGCTCCAATAATCTTATTTTAATTTTAGATAATGATTTAGCTTTTTATATTTCTACTTTATGTCACTGTGGTTATTTATCAGTTTAAATATGAATTTCAATATTCAAATTTGTAGTTTTCTTTCCTTATAAGCTCTCAATCTTAAATATATATTATGCCCAAAAAGAATTTATGATATAATTTTTATATGTTAAATATGTTTTTAGTCCTAATAAAATTAACTATTTCTTAAGTTTAGTCTCTATATAAATTTTGCCCAATTTTATTCTATTTTGCTTTTGTAGGGACTAAATTACGGAATTAAGAACACTAAGTTTTAAAATGGGAACTCAAATTCGACAATTTTTACCCCAAAGTTTTCAAGATGCCTATGTTTTGAGGCTAAATTTTGATGATGTGACAAATGCGATGTTTATGTAGTTGAGTTGATGTCGCACACTTTATGTAGATTCTCACCTAACAACTCATTTCTACATCATCAAAATATACATTATTCGATAGTCGATATCATAGATGCGACTAAATTTTATGCAAGACAGTGTCTAGGTGGAGTATCTCGTAACTATTTATTTCTATTTCTTTTTGTCATCAACTCAAATGTAACTTTGCTAAGCTCAAAATCATTTTTTTTCCTTACAAGAACCTGTAATTTGTTTATTTTTGAAGTAATTTCGATCCTTCATAGGAGAATAAGCGAACTGCATTCTGGTAACTTAATTCAGCTAGTTCCTCTTTTGTAATCTCTAGCATAGATGCAACATAATCAAGTACCTGTATGTAAAATGAAATCAAGAGTGTCAATTTATTAGAATGGTGTTTTAAAAATCGGACCGAGACCAAACCAGTGAGACTTCCATGTCATGATTCAATCTGGACGTCAAATACAGTCCCGATTTGGGTCGAACCAACCAGCAAACTGGCCGGTTCTCAGTTCAACTCGTTGAACTAGCCAATTCAGTCTGGATTTGAAAACATTGATTCTAAAGCTTTGCCACCCTTCATCCCTAATATTGCAATTTAAGAGGGAAACACCCTCATGCACTGAAGATAGCATTACATTTTCATACCTTGGGTTAATCAAGTATATTTGACATGAGAACAACCTTCCTTATGGGGAAAGAAACCTATTGGTTGAACTTGTTTCAAGAAACCTTCCATACATGAAACTATATCAAGAGAAAGATTTCTGTTAATTTGAAACTAGAAGCAGCTGAGAGCTAGGTTTTGAAAGCTTCAAAGAGAGAAAATGCAATATATTCATGTATTCTTAATTATTACCAGAAAACCATTTTTTTCCACAGAGCAAGCTAAGAGGTTTTCAATTCTATAGTTAATGATATAAGAAGAAATGCTTATTTTGAAAGGGCAAAGTGACAATAAAGGAAAATACTTGAGCAACTTACGTTATGAATGTTAGCCGGATGGTTGAGTGTTTCCTTCGGTAACGTCGAAGCATCAGTTAGGACTTGGGACGAATTAGCGGGAGAAGAATCAGAAGTTGAGGATGAAATTGTTCTTTGTTCATGAAGCTCATTGTCAAGAGAAGCATCTCCTTCAACAAACAAAAGAGAATCTATGTTCGACTTTGGTAGCGCATCAGGTGCATCGGTCTCCAACAGCACCCTATCAGAAGAGACCTAAATAGAATAGAATATAAGAATGTCACTGTTTTGACATTTATAGTATAAGATAACATTGAGCATCAATCATAGAATAGAAGTGATAAAAATCACCATCTTCAGCATTTTCTTCGCCTTATTAGCTTTTAGTGACATAAGAAACCCAGAGAAGGAAAAATAAGCACCAAGCTTTGAAAACTCAGGAACCATCTCAGCTGAACCTAGGTAAGAATGAAGGACAACACCAGCAGGAAAAGGTCCCACAGACCTGGAACATTTAGAATGTTTTTAAGGTCGCTACATAATAATCGCTGATAATATCTATCAATTACCATAACAACAATAAGAATTAAAAAAACATATGGGCGCAGAAAAATTGTAAGGTCCAGGGATGTTTATAGGTTCGAACAGCTTTTCTATTTCTCCAGAATGCTTTCTTCCTTATTACATCACAGTTACGAGTTATATGTCTACATTATGGTAATAATCCACACAACGCATAGACTTCTAAATGGAAAAGCATATCTTACTATTTGATTAGACTCGAAAGTCTAACCTGAAAGGAGGCTTAGGATGTAAAACTCGGCAATGTGGCAGTTATGTGTTATGTAGAACAGTCATGTAGTTGCTATATACTCACAGTATAAGATATAAATGAGGGTTTCGAGGAAACTATTGTGTATGTTGGATGGTTTTGAACAAGACTCATTCCATGTAGAGGTTTCTCAACTCTGGATAAGCATCCTTAATATAGTTTCTTGAAGACTTTGTTTGAGAATTAGAAAAGGAATGCAGGGAGGGAAAGGAACATTCTTTCGTGTGAACTGTTCAATTTTTTGTTGATACGAAAGTGCAAGTGAGGATATGCACAAAATACCGCAGAGGGTGTGATTCTTGAATTCAAACTTGGTGCAATCACAACTTGCTTCGGGGGTTTGAAACTATGCCATCACTCATAGAAATCCAACTTTTCCATCTTATGCTGCCATCGATACAACTCCCAGTGCTGAATCTCATGATTTTCGGTAATAATCACCGAATAATCATTTTCCTTTTTGTTTATCCCTGAGTTAACTGTTTGAAGTTTTCATGTTCTCTTGAATTAAAATGAATTGTTCTTTTTAATCATTCGTGCATTTGTTTAGGCCCTATTTGAATAAACAACTTAATTAAACACTTCTAACAGATAAAATAAATTTAAATTGTTTGTATATAAGCTATCATGGATAGCATAGGGAGAAGCTGAAAACAACTTATGAACGTATCATAAGCTTTTTTCACAAGCTCTCCCAAAGAGTCTCGCAAGTGCTTATGTTAGTAGATTAGCTCAAGTAAGTCAATTCAAACAAGTCTTTAGTTTTTGTTAAGAGGGGAAATGGAAGAAGAGAGATAACACTCTTATGTATCATTATGGTCCATCTTGAGGGGTAGTGATGGAAATAGATTTAGAATTAATGTTCCGCCTATCTTAGATCATTTGTATAAAAGTAGAATAGATTCGACGCACCGTAGGAAAGAGAATAAACACTAATTACTCCTCTTGTAAACTGAATAATGCAGAAAACTAAAGAGAGATGTTAGTGGAGACAAGGAAAAAGCTACATTGGACAGACACCTTGCGCATCTCATTCCATCATTGACTTAATATTGCAGAACTTTGAGAAGAATATACTCATCCATAAAGAGACAGCTGCACATCATAAGACGATTACAACCATCGTATGTTCAAAGAACGGTCTTATTTATTTATTTATTTATTGCATCACTTTACCAAAGGAACGGGTTTTCTAGATCTCTAGATATGGACTATTTTCTTTTATGTTTTGGTTCTCTGTGTTATCAAAAACTGAGGTGACTTATGAATTTTATAAGATCTAATGAATTTTCAATTTAAGTTTTATTAAGTCATTTATGTGATTTATTTTATTTTATGCATTTTGTTTTCTATGTAAATATACAAGTATAAATATAATTTTGCATTTTGGCGGATCTTACGGTTCGTGTTATGAAACTCAACTTTGACAACATTGTTGTTTGCTATTTAAAAAATACATCCTCGCATCATTATTCTCAAGTAATCTTTTAAAGTAAGGAATCGCAACAAAAGAGAGAAGAATAGATATGCATACTTCATTAACTCAAGAAGATCACCATAAGCACGAACACAGTGTACGGATGCTGGCTTGTTTAACTCTTTAGCAAGTTCAAGCTGCTGCCTTAATACTTCAACCTGCATAGAGACGACATCTTAATGCATTAGCCAACCAACAATTCAGCTAACATTCTTCAGCAAGAAAGGACCGTCTTTTGTCATTGATACATGATTATTGATTAGTCGATGTGTTTCACATTAAATTTACAGCTTCATATCATTTTCTCTTCAATAAAATCAGGTTTTCACGAAGTCCAGAACTCTATTTGATAATATGGAAATGAAATGACATCCTTCACTTTAAGGTCATGGGACTGGACTCGAATCCTTGTATGATGTATGCACTACTTTAGAGGTTGCATTTAACACAATTTTCATCATGATTTTCTATTAAATTACAATAGAATTATGAAATTCTATTGCAGTTAAATCTCGATTAGGCCTTTCTATAAACATCTTATATCGTCGAACTCACATAAGAAATAAAATTCTCTCTTCAGAAAGATTCAAATTGCTCACAGTTTCTCATGAACTCTTCAGAAATATTCAGATTACAGTAGTATGCATATATAAACAATAGCGAGCAAAAGTGCATCTAATTATTGCTTCAAATGAACCTATTAGAGTTTCAAAATTGTCAACAAAAAATACATTGTAAAGCCAAAGAATGGGGAGCTATTAGCTAATACCTGCTGAGAAAAATCAATCTTCTTTCCTTGGGAACCTTTGTCCAATCCAATCTGTGGAAGAAAAGAAAAACTCAGTCACATCAACTGTTAAGCTGACGATATTCACGATATCCTACACAACTTTCATTGCTAGATTATTACAGGAAAATCAGTACTGTGTATTGTTTGTACTGTTCACTAAACACAATTCCATACATAGATTGTGTATTCAATAGTAAAAATCAGAATTATATTAAAATTGAAATTTAACCAAAAAGTTTAATACCTGACATGTTATAATTGGTAAAAATTACAAAATACTTATAGAACATTATCAATACTTGTTCATAGAAAAATAAAATACCTCTCCAACTGCAGCGGAGGGTGTAGAGTCAAAATACTCTTTCAACGTCTTCAACCAATTAGGGCTCCTCTCTGCAACATACCTGAAAAATATAGACCAGATATAAACTTACATAGCACTGAAAAGTTAGATTGACGGCGTGTCTAACATGTGTCAGTCTCCTAAATCAACACGTGTTTACACTCGATCCCTTTCAGTGTTTACAATATCAATATCATGTGTTGCGTATGTGCGTCATAGGATATAGGATATAAATTACAGAGAAACGTTATTTGAACATCAATTTGAGACAACAAAATTCGACAAAATTCTGAATGGCTAATGCAGTTCAAACACGTGCTTAACGCAGTTTAATAAATGGCTAACTAGTATTTTAAGATCGGATAGCTCACTAACCATCGATTCAACTTAATTAACCACAAATGTTAACATTATTAATTACAATTTCAGGTACTCCAACTACATGTAGATTTTAACACTTTAAAATAAAGGTTACTCACATTGAAATTTGTGGCTAGTAAGTTCAATATATAGTTAATAAGTTGTAACACCTGATATATTTATTAACTAAACGTAACACTTCATCAATCGCGTGTTGCATTAACCTTTTTTGGGATATAGTGGTTAACTAATCTGTTAGGGGAGAGGAAAATATTAGTAACAGGAATCAAACCCCTCCCAATAGATAACACACTAGGCTACTTGTTTGGGATCTGCATAGACAATCTAAAAGGTTGTCAAAATTTATTGATCCAAATTGATCGGACATAATGTGTTTGCATTTTCGATATATTCAGATACCAATGATACAACAAATTATACTTCTACGATCGGTGGTGACCTTGAGCACAGATTAATACTCAAATGTATATACGAATTATACTTCTACAATCAGTGGTGGCCCTGAGCACGGATATACTCAAATATATATACCAATTATACTTCTACAGTCAGTGGGCACAGATTAATACTCAAATGTTGTATATACGAATTCTACTACAATCAGTGGTGACCTTGAGCACGGATTAATAATCAAACGTATGATACAACAAATTATATGTTTGCAGTTTCGGTATATCCAGAGACCAATGATACAACTAATTATTTCTACAATAAGTGGTGACCTAGAGCACGGATTAATACTCAAATGTATATACGAATTATACTTCTACAACCAGAGTGATGACCCTGAGCACAGATCAATACTCAAATATATCTATATATAAATTATATATTGGTTAATATATGTTTACCCCCTGTAATATTAGCGGTTTATGATTTCCCCCCGCCATATATAGATTTTGTGCTATCAAAATTCATGAAGGTCCAAAACCAGAAACCGCTAATATTAGAGGGAAAACATATATTAACCCATTATACTTCTACAATAAGTGGTGACCCTGATCACAGATTAATAATTATATTAGACGGCGTGTGTGACTTATAAAAAAACATGGGATAATAGTCACTTTAGTCCTTGAATATGTGATGAGTAGTCACAATAGTCCCTCAATGTATCAAAATTTAAAAAATAGTTTTGTGCACTCTGTTAATCAAAATAGTCTCTGACGCTAAAATAATCACTCAATACTCACAATAACTCGTTCCACGTGGGGACTAAAATGACAATAAGTAAATCTTAGAAATTGTGGTTGGGTCTAACACAACCCCACAAAACTGGCCTGTGAGGTGAGGATTGCTCCCACTTATAATGGATCTTGAAGAGGCTCTGATACCATCTTAGAAATGGTGGTTGGGCCTAACACAACCCAACAAAACCGGTTTGTGAAGTGAGAAGTGCCTCCTTTTTATAAACTTTTATTAAGAGTCTCATCTATCCGATGTGAGACTTGGGTTTTTCCCAATAGACCCCCTTACGCCCACCACTCTTTGGGCTTGATGCGTGAATAGGTAGGTGACCCTTGAATTCGACAAGCTCTGATACCATTTTAGAAATCGTGGTTGGGTCTAACCCATCCTTACAGAACCGGCTTTTGAGGTGAGGATTGTCCCCACCTATAAATACATTGTCAGGTCATCTCCTATCAGATATGGGACTCTTAACACTAAATACTTATAAGGACTATTACGACAATAAGTAGGTATATTGAAGGACTAATATGACAAACATTTTAACACTATTTTGATTAACGAAGTGTACAATCATATACTATTTTGAAATTTCGATTCTGTGACGGCTTGTTACACGTTCAGGGAGCAAAATGATTGTTAAGCAAGAAAAAGATAAGAAAAGTGTGAATGAATGAAAAAACGAACCAGGGATGGAGACCAAAGGAAGGAAGGACAGAAGGGTAAGTAACCGACAACTGCTTAACAGAAAACCAATCTTGTTCACAAACTCCGTTAACAGCAAAGTGTAAAACACCACTGTCTTGTGCTGTTTTTATCAATTGTGGTGTCTTGTTTATGATTCTTGGGTCTTGTAGATGACAGTGTGCATCAAACAGTTTCATCATTCAGATTAATTCATAAGCTGCTTATGGCTTCAATTTGTTGGATTGGATGATGTGAGAATTGTGTAACACAGTTTTTCTCTGTCCGCAAATTCCCATTTATCCTATGTAAAAAGAAAAAACAAAGATTTTTGTACCAAAAAAACAAAAAACTAATTTTTTTTTCTTTCAGATTTAATCCTTTTTAAAAATTCTTTTATCTTCGATATCAAATTTCAAAATTAAAAGTATTTTTGCTCTCTTGGCTTACTATCCACCATCATATCATTTACTCCCTCTGATTTTTGTTATAAGAAACAAAACACAAACCTTTTTTTTTTTTACACAAAAACACATATCACCAAGAGAAAGGAAACATATTCAAAGTATTGTCCTATATTATATGTTAATTTAACAATTTATTGAAATTTAATGAGAAAATAAACATTATTATTTATTGAAATTGTAAAATGACAAATAATTTTGGTCAATTTTTTTTTGTTAGAATAACATATAATTTGAATTTAGATTTATTTTATGCATACTCTTATAAATAAGGATATAAATAAAAATTAACGGCTTATACATTTGAAAATTGGTCAATTTTTTTTTTATAAAAAGGACTAAAATTTTTGATATTTTTGTTTCTTATAAAAATGGCTAAAGGGAGTATTTTAGTACACTCAAATTTCACAAAGATCTAAAGGTAAAAATCTTTAGAGTCTGTTTGATCGGTAGATTACAGAGACAAAATATGATTAATATAGTTTATCCTATTCTAATCATTTGTTTGATGCATCAATGAGATAAGATAAATTATTCCTTTTAAATATCATATTCTATCACTCCTTTGTAATTTTTATCCTAAGTTTAAGTTGAGATAAAATTAACAGATCATAAGTTAATGTTTATTTTATTTCTTAATCATAAGATAAAATTGTCATTGTTTGTTTCATTGAAAATGATAAAAATTGCGGGGAGCTTATCGCTTTCTCACTAACTCCGATGAGTTGGTGGACAGGACTCTAGACGACGACATTTGGCATAATCATATTTCTTCGTGTGACGCCTCCTTCGAAACAGACTTTCCACTAAAGACAATTTGGTGCGGCGGCATGTCCTTCATCAAGATGATGCAGCGTGTGTGTCAGGATGAGGGAATTTGGAAGCAGCAGCACATCTGTTTTTAGCTTGTGACATATTTAGTTCTCTTTGGTCTCATGTTTGGCACTGGTTGGGTATTTCTTCGGTCTCTTATGGTGACCTTCGTCAACATTTCGTTCATTTTACCAATATGGCGGGCTTGCCTAGATCCACTCATTTGTTCTTCAGAATCATTTGGTTTGCCTCTATTTGGGTTCTTTGGAAGGAAAGAAATGACCATGTATTCCAAAACACGGCTTCTAATTCTTCAATTCTAAAACACGGCTTCTAATTCTTCAATTCTAATTAAAAGGTTAAACTGACATCTTTCTTATGATTGAAATCAAAACATGTGATATTTAACTACAGTTATCATGATTGGTAGAAACATCTGCTTCTTTGTATGGGTGTCCACTTGTAATCCGTTTTCTCTGCTTTGATGATTTGGTGGTGCTTCTTAGTGTTTGGCACCTTGTTTTTGTAAATACTCTTGGGTGGTTTGCCTTTTGCACGCCTTGTACGGGGTAAATCACAGTTGTTAATTATATATCATTTTAGTTTGTTAAAAAAAGAAAATGATAAAAATTGATATTATATTTACTATATTTCTGGTGTCTGAAAGAATGGTGTATTAGAATTTGAAGTTCACAATTATCTATACTTATTTTCTCTCAATTTTTTTTATCTATACTTATAATTTTAATCAAAATCAAAATTGAAAATGTATGTTCATAGTTTATACACTTTAACGTAATAAAAAGAGCGGTCAGACAGAACGGGATGTCCGTTTGAACGCTAGTATTATATATTATATATAAAAGAAATACATGATTTTGGGATGGTTTTTCACTTCAAATTATACATTTAAACAAATTTACCTATATGAATATTATAATACGGATTATTCTTGACAATCATATGAGGCAAACTAAATCTCTCTCTTTTTTCTTTTTTGGTACAATATCTCTTTAATTCATTAATTTTATTCTAGAAAATTCTATACAACCTCGTATAAAACAAATAACCAAAAAGAGACGGTAAAAAACCCTCACAATCATATCATGAAAAACTATACTGCCACAACTAATATGTTGCAGTTGGAAAAATCCAATTGATAGCTGGCATGCATATAAGAATTAAGATCACCACAAAATTAATAATGTTGTTCGTGACCACTATTCAATAAATATGTGGTAATTAAACTTGAAAAATGTTACCTTGTCAGATAAGGTGATAAGAGAGACTGACGTGGTAAATGTGATATATTGTTGATGTGACAGGAAAGATAGATAGAGATGAAATGAGATGTTGAAAGAGTGTAGAAGAATATGTGGTGTTCAAATATAATGGTTTATTAAACTTATTGATATAATGCTATTTGTTTTGATTGGAAAAGTTTCTATTAGAGATGCAATTATCTAAAGGCTTATATTTTATAAGGAAAATAAAAATACACCACGTGTTTTTATAGGAAAATCTAGTAAACAATTTTGTAAAGAAGGAAGATGGAGAAAGTACTTGTTCCAGATGCAATAAAAACAATCATTAATATAAATGATTTGATAACTTCAATATCTGTTGCATAATTGGAGAGCCTCGAAATCATACTTGAGATCATGCTCAACTTTCAGAATTTACAATATAAGAGATTTAGACACATTTACGTATGGTTGTCAACAAAGAAAAAACAATGTATCTTTGCTTTAGATGTGAGACAATGTTTTTTTATCAAGCGATGTGAGACAATGTAGATTTAGATATTGGAGGTGTTACTAAAAAGGTATTAGGGATGTTACTATTATTAAAGAAATAGTAATTGTGGCGTTAATTACTTGATGTAGCCATTGTCTGACACAGTGTTATATCGTCGCCATGGCAGATTATGGTGGTGGTTTTCGGACTAGCCGCAATGGTTAGTATCGGCCAATATGGTGGGTTTTTTTGCCATAATCCACTATGAAGGCGGCACGAAGCGGGCAGTATGGCGGGATTTTGGCTCAATGCATTCTATCTCCACTATTTTGACAATATGGCCGTGATCTGTCATTACGTGCGACTATCTCCGCTATAGAAAAAAGATAAAGAACGAACAACTCCACTAATACTAATAAAAAAATAAATACTAGACAAAAAAATAGGCTTTCTACATATATAGATCGTTCGAAACAAC
>Ga0315913_1003617_pt1 | contig 18573 bp, 8 predicted proteins | sample MpolsnodulesMG_FD_207736 | JGI IMG/M metagenome (GOLD analysis project Ga0315913, IMG submission 207736) | Medicago polymorpha root nodule microbial communities from Los Angeles, California, United States - small nodules | ecosystem: Host-associated > Plants > Roots > Nodule | place: USA... | reverse complement strand
ACAGATATAACAATCTCCAACAATTGGTTTAGAGAGCAAAATAAAGTTATGCTACTTGGTCATGATGATGGATTTGTGAGAGACAAAAACATGAAAGTCACTGTTGTTTACAACTATTTTGGACCTGATTGCCACCAGCGCATGCCTAGGTAATTAAGAATTGCAAAATTATTGGCTTTTTATACAATATACAAAATTAGAAGTTAAAAAATTACCATATTTATTCATAATTTTTATCATTAATTAATTAAAGAATTACAGAATTCGTCATGGATATGCACATGTTGTGAATAATTTGTACATGGGATGGGTGCAATATGCAATAGGTGGAAGTATGGAACCAAGCCTTAAAAGTCAATCAAACCTCTTCATAGCACCTGCTACAGGGAAAAAGGAGGTAAATATTTCAAGCAATTAATTGACCAAACATTTATAATTGTTTAGTTTATAAAATGGGTATAGTGTGTTGTATTAATTATTAATTATATAATTGTTGTAGGTTACATGGAGAAAAAGTAGCAATGGAATTGGAGATACGTGGGAATTTTACTCAGTTGGGGACGCTTTTGAAAATGGAGCATCCTTCGTTGAAACAAAAGGTGGACAAGTGATAAAACCAAATTAAAACCCTGAACAAAATTTTAAAGTTGTTGATGCCAAATTTGTAAGATCATTAACGAGATCATCTGGGATATTACAGTGTAGTAAAACATCAATATGTTGAGTTAAAATTTATAAAGAAGACGAGTTTTACTCTCATAATTTTAATAATTAAGGGATTACTTTTTACTATCTACATATGGCGATATTTGAATAATAAACATTATTACTAGAAATTTTGTGTAAAGATATAATCAGAATAATGAAAAGGACAACTCAAAATCCTATATTAATATTTATATATAGTATAGATCCCCATATAACTTATATTAATACTATTTGCGTCAGACTAACTTGTGTCTTAAGGGCACAAGTTAAGAAGTTCAAAAAAGAAATATTAAATAAATTTTGCATTGAAAATATAAATTGTTAAACTTTTACAACATTGAATACACAAGTTTCAAAAAAATACTTCTATGTTTAACTTTTTAACTTGTGTCTTAGAGACAGAAGTTAGCATTTCCCATACTATTTTAATATCGGTGTGCCTCTAATATGCTTCAAGTTAGTGTGTTACCGACTTTATTTTATTCTTCTATATAATTTTTGCTTATTGAGACATTTGTCTTGAATGAATCGTAATAGTCATAAAAAATTGATTTGCACATAATTTTTGCTAAAATAAATAAATATAATTTACAAAATCTAATTTTACAAAAGGAAGAAAAAGGTTAAATTTATGAACAACAATTGCCACTCAAGATACTCCAAATGCCTTGATGTGATTTGCACAAATACAATGCTATCTTTGATGATAGTTTACATAAAAATATTTCCAACAATTCACTCATGCATCAAAGAAATGAAAGATGATTTTGAATGATGTAAATGGGAGAGAAATGGCTTAAAATAATTCATAGAAATTTCGTACTAGTTTTTTTAAAACAGTTATATGTTATTAATATTCGAAATATTCCATAACTATTGCAACGGTCTAGCACCAATTGGGATAATATATAAACATTATTCAAAAATAAGCAAGTTGGGGTTCAAACTTGCAACCACTATACCAATTGACGAAAAAGTTATGAATTTAATTCACCAAGTATATAACCTTTCAAATATATATTGTGGAAATATCGCTTGCACTTGATACACTGTTGGTTTACTTATATAGTTTGAAACATCGGAAATTAATTTATCTATATGTTAACTTTAGAAGGCATACATCTATAAAGCACCGACACTTCTCGGATTAGGTGTATCCCAGTGTCGAACACGCGTCAGTGTTCGACACAACACCAACATATATGATTATACTTAATTATGTTATTTTCTTATATTATTATCGGTGTCAGTGGTGTACGTATAAGTATCTGTGCTTTATAAGCACACACTTATTATCATAAGCCTTTCTTTTCCTCAAACAATAGACAAAAGCCAGAAATAGTGAAGGTGAAATCAGAATAGCGCGTCCTAGACTCGTAATAATGGAAATGATAATGTGAAAATGATTTGCTTCTCTTTCTTTCAATTGATGAATATGATTAAGAAAGAGATGGTAAGTTTTTCACTGGGATAAAAACTAGAAAGTTGGTTGCAGCAATGAAGTTTTGACCAAAGTACTTTGCATTTGCAGTGGTTATGTCATGTGGTGATGCACCAAACTTGGCAGCTACAAGGGTGAGATTGTCATTAGGCTGCCACACATAAGTAATCAAAAACTCTATCCCTTTTGCAAACTGATAGTTTGAAGGGCAGTTACAGAACAAAGGAATGACTATTTTGGTTCCTACTGTCAACAGATATGGATTCAGGTTTGGGTTACAATCTTCCATTGTCTTCCGATTAGTGAGATTCTGATATAAAATGGTTGAAAGATAGTAGTAACTTTCACCTTGTTTGATCAAGTGTGAGATATTGGCAAAAGAGTAGTTTCCATTTTCACTGCAACCACAGGTTATAGGTATAAGCAAAAGTTGACCTTGAATTAGGTTCATATTTTCATCTTTTATGTTACTTGTTCTTGCAATGGATTGAGGACTGATGTCAAATATATCAGATATGGCTGTGAGGGTTAAGAAGTTTGGAGAGTTAGCAAAGTATGCAACATATGTGTCACAGGAAGGAGGGGAATTCAAAGGACATAAGAAGTTGTTTCCATTGGTTTGTGGCAATTGAAGTAGGATATGGGTGGCAGAAAAGAATATGAGTGCATGAAATAGAGTGTGAGATGGAAAGAAAGATGAAACCATTGTTGTCAAAAGGTAGTGAGCAAATGAAAGGCACAAGGGAAGAGGGATAGAAATCAGTACCACTATGACAATTAGTTAGATTCAGTATTGTTGATAACATAGTTTGTTGGATTAATAAAATCAGATGGAGGTTTTGTCTATAGCTTTAACCTTAATTTCTTGTGTTGGAGTTCCTATTTGTTGACACAATGGACGTTTGTCATATATGTTGACAGTATGCGATTCTTGCACAAATGGAATTGCAGTGGAAATTCTATACTGGGTTTTACTTTTAACGTTTCAGTCAAGATTGTGTAATTTGTTTGAGTATTCTAGTGCCAAATCCATCTTAGGGCGGCCGGTTGTCTTTGCTACCACTTTTATCTAGGGATCACGACAGCTAGCAAGGCCACAGACCAAACCTAAACAAAAAATTACAGCTGACAAGACTTCCCACCTCAAATGAATAGTATATCCTTTCTCAGATCAATCTTCCATGCTCGTCAACCAAAAGTAGGGCAAAACTTGGGTACATTTCTTCACTTTCTTTTCGTATGATTCTTAACCAGAAATACACGTTTTGTGGCTATAACTGAACTTTGAGAAAATGCAGATTTGAGAAAATCGTGAGTAATTTAGTTAAGAATCATACAAAAACACCTAAAGAAATGCACCTATGGTGCTAGCGTATTTCACTTTGCTACGAGGCAAAGCAAAAGGTCTATGTTCTGGCAAGAAATGTCAATAATTTTCTCATTCCTCAACTCAATAATTTTCAAGAAAATACATATTCATGCTAACGATAAATTTTGAATTCTAAAACCTGTATTCAACATGCCCACAGAGCACAATGGAGTATAAAATTACAAAACTTGATTTATTCAATAGTAGAATATCAAGGATACTTATTTCTCATATGAAACTTTTTCTAAGGCTTCAAACTGAAATCTTAATCGGCACAGACAATAAATTATTGAAACAATGAATAAGCCTTGTACAGAGGAGAATCGATCCCACATGTGAAATAGCAGAAGAGAGTCGATCCCACATGTGAAATAGCAGAAGAGTTCATGGAATTAAGTGCGTACAATAAGCCACCTCACAGAAATTGAACTAGACCTGCAAGAAGCTTGCATACTTTGCACCCAAGAAGAGTCGTTGGATGCAGAGCAGTGCATTTTTAGTAACCTCGGCACTCTCATGATTCATTAGTTTCATCACCCGTTCCTTGGCTTTAAGGTCAGTCACAATGATCCGCCCAGCCGGATGACACTGGATGAACTGTGAAATGTCAAAGCAAGCAACAGCTAGAGTCCTTGGATCATTGGACGAGTCCAAAATTGTTAATAGGACCCTTAGAATCTGCAACACATGAAGAGAGTATGAATAGATTGTCGACAAGTGTTTATGAGAACATAAAGAGCGCACAATAAGATTATACTACAACAATATTTAATTTCAAGAATTTGTTAATGTCATTGCCAAATGGCTCTTCGTATACATAATATCTGTTCTTGCTATACAAATGTTTACATCACTGTTGAGGGGCAAAGGAACATTCATTTTAAATGTCTGATAGATTTCATAAGCAAGAGGGAACAACCATTTGTGGGTTTTCTACATGGAAAACACATTTTGACTTTTGAGTCCCAGAGTTATAAATTGTTTTACTCTGAAATTATAAAGAAAATAAAATGGAATCACAAGTATGCCAGAGATAAAGCACAGATACCTGGAAATCATGCTCTTCAAAATTGGTTATATTCTCTCGCCAAAATATGGGATCTTTGTGCATGGGAGACCAATCCAGATTGCCGAGAAGAACTTCTTGCTTGTACTTATCAAAAGAACTTAGTTTCTTGATATTATCCTTAAGCCCTTCTTCCAGAGAGTTCAGTGCCTCCAACAAATCCTATGAAAACTTTTCTAATTAATAGAAAATTCGGGAAAGCTACATGAAATAGAATCTTTCAAGAATTACAGCCAGATGCTAGAATAGAGATAAACATCCAGAAATTTATGTTCTTCATAATTGGAGAAGAACAAAGCAGAGTTATATAATGTTCACATCAAGCAAAAATAAGAGCAAACAGAAAGAATTCCTTGTAAATGAAAAAAAGGGGTGATCAGTACTATAAATGTGTATTTATGTTATTAACACACTGTTGTCCGAATGTTTATGTATGCTTGTGCAGAAAATGCATATCAACTTGTTAAAAAAAAAAATTCATATCAAAACAAGAAAACAAATTGTAGCTATGGAAAACAAGCAAGATAATATATGGTGCTAATGCAGCAAGCATCACTATTACGTAATCCAATTTCATCGAACCACATTGTCAAGTCATCATATATGCCGTGGCTAGTAAGCAAGCATTTGAGGGGGGGATGGGGATCCAGTCATTCCAAAGAGTTCTGAGAAAACAGACACTCTGATTTTCCTTTTTCTATTAAAATGCTAACACAATGATCAAAAGTCACAACTAAATCACAAAACATGATCACAGTCAAAAACTATTTTAGCTCTGACTGCAGATAAATCAAAAATGGCGAGATGTGCAACAAAAGTCATTTCCAATGATTGAACTCTGCACAACACCTATTATAGTTTTATAACATTTCAACAAGTAAATTTTCAGCAGGAAAAGGTAATAATGATTGACCTCATCACTCCATGCTTGTGCTTTCAAACTTTGAACAACTTGTGGCAGCTGAAGATCAACCATCTGAGCACCCAACGTCCCTTTTGACATCAAGTTTTTAAGTGTCAAGACAACAACTCTAACAACCTAACAGAATTGGCAAAAGAATGGTGTGAAATTAGATTTCTATGACTGAACGAAGAAACCTTCTCATCCTAGCCATCACAAAATTATCACTATTGCCAGGAAAAAAAGGAAAAAGGAAACCTGAACAACAAATGTTAGTAAAAAATGAGACAGAACATAAATGGAAGATGTTAGCTATACCTTTTCTTTTGTAGAACTCTTAACGACATCAATCAGTCTTGGAAGGGTCCTTGAAGTAGCCAAATATTCAATTGCAGGCTCATAATATGATAAGAGCCAAATGCAGAGACATGTTTCATAAAGAAGCTGTTACAAAAGAAATTCTTAAGTAAGTTCCCAACAAATCATAGATACTCAGGTGCCACTCCGTCAGTGTTCTTCAAACAGAAATTAGCATTAGGCTATATGCATTTAGGATATTTAACTGAGCCATCTATTACTGCATGCAATAAAAGCATGGCTAGACATACCAAGCTTACGCATGCACCTATAGGCAGAATTCATACGGTTCAACTATGGATAAATCTACTTATTCAGAAATTTCATATTTTCGGGGTAGAATCTGGTAAACTTACCTGAATAGATTGTTGAGTGGATGCTGGACAAATCAATGGCACAAGCAACTTGACCCCATCAGTTTGAACAAAGTTAGACCTGACCACAGGTTCCTTAAGTAGAGTTGAAAGGCAATTGATAGCAGTTGGAACTCCACGACTTGGATGAGAAGGTTTCTTCAACTACACATACAATAATTAGATGAGCATGTATTACTTTTTTTTATGCAAAAAATATAGAACTGACTCTGTTCACATCATTTGATTTAACATGCATTTATTTTCTCACGTCAAACAAAATCTTATGAACTTAATATGGACACTGATCCCAGTGAGGATTCATATCATGGATCGCCACAACTGGGAGATGAGCCTCTTTTGCAAGACCCAGCCCCCCATTGGTAGATCAAATATGACTCTTATACTGCATAATTGATCTTCATATAACAAGCAAGCATATATTTCACATAACAAGCTCAAAATACTTCTTTCGGAGGTTAACATCTTTACCAATCAAAGGCATTTACATATCTCAATTCTCAAATTGATATTGCCAATTACAACACCAAGATTATCAGCTGATGAACTGAATTTGGATTAGTGAAAGGGAAGAGTTTCAGTATTACATACCTGCTCACAAAGCCATTTTACCAATCCAATCAAAACATCATCAATACTGGTAAATGGTTTCTTTTCATTTGAAGCTTCTCCATTTGAAGCAACGCCACTCTGATTTTTTGGCCTGACACTGCAATCAGAAAAGGGTGACATTTTGCAATAGCCGAAAAAGTAACTTATACAACCAGTAAATTGATATAATTCGAGAACTGTTTGAAACTAAAATGTCAGAATAACTCATGTTTGTATTACCTAACTATTAAGGCAAGGATCTTACAACTTTTCTCTTGTACGAACCAGTTTCCTTTCCGAAGCAATCTGAAAGACAGACAGTATTGTTACTTTTTATTGTTAATATTTCATGCCTTTGTAGTACAAAGAACAAAATACACAACAATCATATTGTTGACTGTTATATGAAGAGGAAGAAAAGGAATCAAACCTTTGAATTGTGAATATATGGTTTAATATGCTTGATGATTATGATTTGATACAAAAATATTACACACTGACCCTTATATATATATACTAATACAATATGCCAAGTCCTACGATACTAACAACTAAATATGAAATCTAATCTTCAAAGAGATTCTAAGATATTTCATCGTAAAAAACTAATCTTGTGAGATAATCTAATATACTCTAAGATATATCAAGGCACTATAAGATATTTTAATATCTTCAAACACTCTCCCTCAAGCCCAGTGTTGTCAAATGGCGTCTATAGCAGTGCTATAATGTAGCTGAATTTTAAAAGTAATTTAGTACAAAGTGCCATCAAATTGCGGTTATATACGTTTAGCAGCTATAGCACGCACTGTAGTGTAGTAGAACTTGAACAAATCACTATTTTTCGCAATCCACGATTGACAACACTGCTAAGGCCAAAGCTTACTAAGCTTAAGTTTGTCGTTAAAGATTTAATCTTTGAAAGAAAGAGAGCAACAACCAAATAACATAAGTTGATATTGAAAATCAGTAGGCCATATTACATCTGGAAGAATATTTGAGACCAAATTTCGTGGGAACAAAAACTAGCACTAGACCGTAAGTGGGACAAAAAATCAACCAAACTGTAACCAAGACAAGACCAATACCAAAATCCAACTAAGTCAGAACAAATACCAAAGCTAAACTGAGACAACTAGTACCAAACCACAACTGAGACAAAACAAGAGCAAAAGTGCCACTAAATAAAAACTGGTACCAAATCGCAACTGAGACACAACAAATTTTTTGAAGAAGCACATCCAATTGTAAGGATATATGGTCGAAAGGTGACAGCAATGGCAGTAAAAGGAATCGCTAAATTTTAGTCTATCTGAGCTATTCTATCCAAAGAAAAGTAAATAATTAATATAGAAAACAAAAACAAATTCAGAGTAAATACTTAACTTAGGAAAGGCTCATAAGTATCATCATCCGCAAGCGCATTGTCATGAAACAGTCTTGCTCTTTTCGGGTTCGCTGCCAAAGATAATAATTCAAAGATTAATCACTAATAACAAAAAAATCATATAACACAAAATCAAATTTCGTTCAACAAATTACCTGTCAGCATTTCATCTATCATAGCCAAAACATACTCCACAGTATCTTCCTTGAAAATATCGCGCAAAACATGCACAAACACGCGAACATAAGCCGGACCATCCTGCCACACATTCAAATTCAAATCTAATCAAAATTAGTTACAATAATTAGTCAGATGTAATACTATCTGATATCGAAAAAATCAAATCTACTTCAAATCAAAATTAAACAATTACATCATCGAGTAACTGTGCTCTCTGGCTTTCTGATCGATGATCGTAACGGCGTAAGAGTTGAAGGCTTGTTCCAGAGATGAGCTTGGTGGACATGTAGGTTTCCCATGGGATATCCCTACTCAGAACCTTCCAGAAAACAATTACACAATTTCAATTCAAGATCGAAGACATTGTAATCAAAACAAGTAATAAAATCGAAAAATTTGAAAGGGAAAAAGTTCGAAATCGAGCATAATCGGATCAGATCGGAACGAACCTGTTCGGTGGTTAATTCGGCTTGGTCCATGAGAGTGAAGAACCCTAGAAATTGAAATTGAAGAGTTTGTGATTTGGTGGTTTTTGATTTGATTTGAAGTGATGAGAGAAAAACAGAGAAGTGAGGGGAAAATAGAGATAGATCAGTTTTGTAACAAAAACATAGACTGTCGTTGTTCTCCCTCCATCAACATTTTTACAATCATGTTAATCCTTGTTACACGTGGTTCTCCATCACTTATTATTTTTATTCAAAAAAAAAAAAAACATTATCTCTCTCACATTATATCTTTTCAAATCAATGGAGAAAAAAAAATAAAAAATTATAACATCTGTGTTTCATACACACCAATGTATAATTTTGATATTTGTTTACACTTAAAAATAATGGTAGAGATCTTCTAAAACAATTTAAGTGGAAAAAAATATGTAAGGATTGTTATTGTAACAAATTCATGATTTGTTATGTTGTACTTATGATATTTATCTTTAATTTGTTAATTAACTGTGGATATACCTCATTTTACATTATAAAGTGAATTGTTCACTTTAGAGGAGTCGGGTCCAAAAATAATCATATTGTCGGTTGAATTCGACAAATTGACGATTACAACAATTAGGCGACCTCAACCAAGTGAATGATAGGAGATACTCGAACTTTTGAGTGAGAAAGTTAACTCTTTCTCAAAACCACTAACTCAGAACGTGGGTCATTCAAGACTCAAAGTTGAGTCAAAGACACATTGAGATTTTGATAATGGTGAATAACTCATGGTTTGCTCCTCTCAACGCCAATAACCGCTATGAGTAATGAACTGAACATGATCGATAATGGGGATTCGCATAAAACGATTGTGTCAATGTATCATGCCAATGAGAGGAGAATAAAGACAAATGTGGGTGGCACAATCCTACTGACATGGGAGTTATCACGCACACTCAGAAAAATTAGCCGAATAGGGGCTACTAACTATATGTTATGTTGTTTGGCTAATAGGTAATAGTTTCACTATAATTACTCTAATTATACATTATAATTTTGGTTTTTTTTATCTTTCATTGTAATTAACACATCCAATCAATTAAACAAGGCTATTTTCGCAATTCATCTCTTTATTTTCCTACTTTTATTTATACATTTTTTAATGCAGCTCAAAAATCCAAAAACAATTGTATCTAACGCTCGAGTAGAGTAGTTAAGGAACCCACAATCGAGGCGACAAAGTTCCTTCCTCAATATTAATCGCTTGGAATAGGGGAATCACAATTGATAAATCTCCGTCAACCTCGGCAAAATTCATCTTCCATCAACAAATTTGACACACCCAGTGGGACAATATGACATTTACCACTAAAAAATTGAATTCCCCATGTTAGGATTATATTTGACGTATGCACCTAAGGTATGAAAAGAGCCTCAAAAGTATGGAGCAAATGTCATCTTCAACAACCAAAGGGTCATGACATCGTCGATTGAATGAACCTTCACAAACGTTGGGAATGCCAACTTCCCTAACTCTTTCTGGCGTTTCTCATATATAGTTGATTGAAACACCTGAGACTCCAGTAGTAATGATAGTGTATTTATTAGTCAACGAGATACATGACATCGTGTATCAAGCCTCAAAATAACTTGTTTACATTGTGAAACTCGTGTTTCAAAATAAGATTCAACAAACCAAGGATTTCGAGGTTGTGCGAGCCAATCCTCGTGACAATTCTATCACCAACAATCCACAAGGTATGCAAGGGAGCCAATATTGTGCAGGTGTTGTATATTGGGAAGCCATGAGGATTGTAGATATATAGTATTCCTAGTAAGGTATTTTTAACATGCATATTTAGTGAGGTCTATAAATTTAATTAATAAACCAATAAACCGAAGATAAATTACAGGTCCAGAGTTAAATTTAATCGCTTGCTTCAAAGTGGAGTGTTCATTTGGTTTATGTTTATTGGGAGGTCATGAGAGTTGTATATATGTAGTGTAGCGTTACTGGTAAGATATGTTTGCATATATGGTGAGGTATATATATATATATATATATATATATAAAAGTAATAAACCAGAGTTAAATTAAACAGTCCAATAGTATATTACGTAATAGATTGAAATCAATAACGTTTAAATTACAAAAAAAAAACTCCATCAATCATCATAAACAAATCAAACATGCATATATTTACAAAAGTACTAACAATAAGAAGGATAAACAATATTTTGTTTACCTAAACACATTTGTATATATTTATCGCTTTCCATCACATCTTTCTATAATTATTGTCTAAATTTAGATAATTGTTGTATTCATACAATTTAAGCTAATGATTTATAACAAACTAAGAAATTCTTCCTCCTATTTTTAGTCTTCCTCTTAAATATATGAGTCATTTGGCCAAAGCATAACACAACAACTTAAACAAACTTCCAAACCTCAAACAATTCTTAGCAACTTTTACCTATATTACCACTTTATACACGATTATTTTCCAATATAAAACTAAGAAAACCTCTTCCTCCTTACTATCCCTCTCTTCTCAATAACACAATTAGTATTCCAATCAATTCAAAAAACAAGTATATATTGAATCATGGTTTGTCACCAAGTAATCAACTCCATCTTTTGGTGCTTTATTTTACTTGTAGTTTTGGTCACATTTTTTACTGCAAAAGTTAGTTCTTCCAAGCAATCTGAGATAGAAGGCATGGAAATGAATGTGATTGATCAATGTTGGAGATTCAATCCTGAATGGAGGAAACATCGACAACAACTTGCTCTTTGCTCAGTGGGATATGCAGGGAAAATGACAAACAACGTTGGTAAAGACCTAATCCATTACAAAGTTACCGATCATAGTGACGACCCTTTAAATCCAAGACTTGGAACATTGAGATATGGAGCTTCTAAGATTCAAGGTAAAGTTTGGATTACATTCCAAAAGGATATGAACATTAAACTTGTGAGACCACTTCTCATTAGCAGTTTTACTACCATTGACGGTCGAGGTGTCGATGTCCACATTGCAGATAATGCGTGTTTGATGATATATAAGGTAATTACAAATAATAATGTCAAAATTACTAACAAGTATTCAATTTTAAATGAAAAATTTTAATGAAAAAAATAGACAATTGAAATCTCTCCCACAATTCAGCTTTGTAGCAAAACAAATGCATGTAAAAAAGTGATATCAATGTTAGCATTGTTAAAAAAAATGTTATACCTTTAATACTAGAAGATTATTCGAAAATTTTAACAAATTTAATTCATCTTTAATTTATCATCTCTAAAACATATACCACATTAAAATCAGATATAAACTGTAACAGTTTTCTCTAACTTTCATCCAAATTTTCTTTTTCATTCAAGTTTGTACAATCATTATTATTGTTACTTTAAATTTCTTCTTTTATTATTTTAAACATATATCTACTACTTCCTAACTTAGAATGACGTGTTTGTTATTTGTTATTAGGCAACCAACATAATCATCCACGGAATTAGGGTTCATCATTGTCGACCTCAAGCTCCTGGAATGGTGATGGGTCCCGATGGAAACATAATGCCATTAGGTCAAGTTGATGGAGACGCAATCAGATTGGTTTCTGCTTCAAAAATTTGGATTGATCATAGCACACTTTCGGATTGTCAAGATGGTCTTCTAGATGTTACACGAGGTTCCACGAATATAACAGTATCCAATAATTGGTTTAGAGAGCAAAATAAAGTTATGCTTCTTGGTCACGATGATGGATTTGTGAGAGACAAAAACATGAAAGTCACAGTTGTATACAACTATTTTGGACCTAATTGCCACCAACGCATGCCGAGGTAATCAATAATTGCAAAATTATTAGTTTTATTATACAAAATTAGAAATTAAAAAAATCACCATATTTATTCATAACTTTTATCGTTAATTAAAAATATTCCAGAATTCGTCATGGATATGCACATGTTGTGAATAATCTGTATATGGGATGGGTGCAATATGCAATAGGTGGAAATATGGAACCAATCCTTAAAAGTCAATCAAACCTCTTCATAGCACCAACCGTAGGGAAAAAAGAGGTAATTATTACAAGCAATTAATACACCTAGCTTTTATGATTGTTTCGCTTATAAAAGGATATAGTATGTTATATTAATTAATTATATAATTGGTGTAGGTTACATGGAGAAAAAGTAGTAACGAAGTTGGAGATACATGGGAATTTTATTCAGTTGGCGACGCTTTTGAAAATGGAGCATCCTTCATGGAAACAAAAGGTGGACAAGTGCAAAACCAAATTATAACCCTGAGCAAAATTTTGAAGTTGTTGATGCCAAATCTGTAAGATCATTAACAAGATCATCTGGTGTATTACAATGTAGTAAAACCTCAATATGTTGAGTTAAAATTTGCAAAGAATATGTTCTTTACTCTCGTGCTTTAATATTTGAGGAATTACTTTTTACTATCTAATTATATATATATTTTTTGAAAAAAGAAAGATCCAACAAATAGACCTCAACTAGTTGGAGTATGAGATTCAAATTAATAAAATAAAGAATCATATGTGAAGAAAGAAAAGAGAAAGATGTTTTAGGTGTTGTAAGTAGAGGTTGTGATTTGTTGGTTTGTGGATTCAAAAAAGATAGAAAAAGAGAGAAGTGATGAGAAAATGAGATAGATCGGTTTTGGGAGAAAATGATGTAGTGTTGTCGTTCTCCCTCCATGAACATTTTTGCAATCACGTTCATTCTTATTAAACAATATCTGACTCTAAGAAATATTTACAACTTTAAATTCAAAAAAACATTGTCTCACATTTAAAAATATCTGACTCTGAGAGAGAAACATTAACAGTTTTAAATAATATTTTTTTGGTTGTGTCGGGGTCTGAACCCCAAACCATGTATGATATATGTATTGTCCTTACCAACTGAGTTAAGTTCATGGGGGACAAATAATCTTGTCACACATATGAATAATTGTAAATTTTTAACTATGCATGGAAATTACAATAATTTCAAAACCAACGAGGAAATATAATAGGATTGTAATTTATATTCAACGACGCTATCAAAATGATTTGATCATATCTTTCTTAGGAGAGATTTGACCATCTCTAATATTACATATATGATAATATTATTTTCTAAAATATTTTTATAAATATCTACTTTTTATTTAATTATTGGCCCAATGGGCACAATAATTATGGTGATCTTATCTCAACTCGAGATTTACAAAAAATATCTCAACATTTTATTAATAATAATATCATTAATACAATAAGAGATATCAAAATAAATGATGGGACTGACTAAGACGACTTCTTCAGATAAAGTATGAGTCACCGCATTTGCATGTCGTCTGTTGAATTTCACTAAAAGTTTGTGAAATGTGAATGAAATAGTCTCTGACTTTCGGATATGACATAACCAAAGTCTGAGGCATCATGTTTGTTGAAGTGAAAAACATCACCCGTTGATTTAAAATCATTCATAAAGTCAACATTTTCCATCTGCGTTTCGCTTAGAAAGGACATATATATTTGGAGTAGCACTAGTACCATCCCTTCATTATCAAGACCAAAAAGATCAATAATAGTTAGTTCAGACCTCCTACGAGCCTACGAGTGTGTGAATCAGAGGATTTTCTTCAAATAATAGTTATAAGAGTAGTAATTTTATTTTATTTTGTCAAGATAAGAGTGGTAATTCTATAAAGACAATAAAAAATAATATTCAGTTAAAAAAGATAAAGATGTAGATTGATAAATTGGATTTGTATTATTTCAATTGCAAGAACACACAAAAAAGTTAAATTTGGGATCTACTGTTCCAAGGCAAACATACATCAAACAGCATTGTTTCTGTACGATACTTACAACCACCAAATTTACTTATTTTCCATTTGCAAGTCTTGCAATCATCTCGTTGGAAATCAAAAATATCAAAGTAATAAGGGTGCAAGCTTCCTTGCCATGTAAATCTGCAAAAGAATAACGTTGCTCCAAACAATTGTGGCCTGAATGAAAATATGTATCTCCCTCCAAACTCGAGTGTGTGAAATCCAAGATCATCGTTTTTCGATTTGCAATGAAAAGTGATATTTGTAGGGATGTGATTTTGCCTCATATCATTGATTATTGTAACCGATACTTTACCAAAAAGAGAAGCAATTGTCTCTCTAGCCTCAAAAGTATTACAATTAACACTATTGAGAATTTTAAGGTAGTTGGATTAGGGTTTGCCATATCCAGACACACAATACATGCAAGAATTATATCAATCTTAATTTATAGAACTCTAAACAACTTAGCCTAGGAATTTCCAATTCAAAACAAATTCATAATTTTTTTGCACCTTCTTTTAACCTTAGTACATTCATTCATGGTTAACCTCCTTCTACATAGGAGGCAACTTATATTCAGAAAGAGATGACTAACTTTCTTCCATTTCTCATGATCAGTCCACATTAACTATGTAATCAAAAGAAGTCCATTGCCATCAATTTCCTTCATGACTATTAAAGACTAGCTAGTAATTCTAGTAATACACTCCTTTTTCTAATCTGATTTTCTTACTATGCACTTATGGTAGAATAATTTCATTGTCTCCATTTAAAATAATTGTTATTTAAATTCTCTTATAATTGCCTTCATTCCTCATAATGGATCCAATGTACATAGCAATTCCTCCCTCGCGCCCTTAAATTCATTGTTGACCTATTAATTTCACAAGTCTAATTAGTGATGTCCGCGATGCGGGTTGGAACCATTGTGAGATTAAAAAAATCATCTGATCTAAAAATAAAATGATATGTGGTTTGGTTCAGACGAGACCAACACCAATTTAAGTTAACACGGTTTACTTTGGATCTATTTTTGGATATCCAAATTATTGTTATAAATAATTCTATTGATATATATTATAAAAAAAAATAAAAATTGGTGACATATATATTATAAATAAATGATAAAGTAATAGCTTTGTTCTTTTAACAAAAAAGTAATAGCTTTGTTGTCCTCTAAAAAAATAGATTTGATAAAAAATATAACATATAATATACTAAAAATTAACATTAAAGAATGTCAATGATCAATTATGTTTTTTTTATTGCATGATCAAAGGAGTTACAATCATCAATTATCATATTTTATGTAACTTTTTCAGCAATCTCATCTTTAATATAAATAATCATGTAATTTATGAGAAAATCATTTTCCATCTTGTCATGTAGCCTTGTTTTTATAGTTTTGATTGCTGAAATGCACGTTATATGGTTGTAGACATCATAAGAGTTAACACAAGTCGTATTACTCTCTTAATCAATGGACAAGAATTTAATTTACAATCACAACTAATTTTTGACATAATAAGGTCATCCACAATGGTGGATGCTTCACCTATTTAAAACCATATTAAATAGGCACTTTCATTGTGGAGTATAGTATTTAGGTGCTTATAGAGAAGGTTGACTATTTTGTAAAAAAAAAAAGGTGGCTATGGAAACCCCCTCTTTCTCTTCACTTTGTGTGGACCCTATTTAATAAATCATAATGAAATAAATAAATTTTTGTTGAAATGTAATGATATGAAATTATTTGTGGGACCTATTTAGTAATTTCTTTTGTGGTGTTGGGTTGGAGAAAATTGGTGTTTATTAAGTATTATTGTAAAATGAGTGATGTGGACAAATGAGTCGACCTATTTAAGCGCTTAAATCCGGATACTCTGTTGTGTATCGTCTAATTCACAACTAGTAAACATCTAAAAACGAACATCTTTGAGCACATTTGTGGTGGTGAATTCGCTACGCTGCTTCAAAAAGAAGATAAGACAAATTAAATATGGTAATAAATTAATCATATCATATTTGTTTTATACTTTACCTGGTTAAAATGTTTCTAATAGTAGAAACTTAATTTTTAAAGCTTAATGTAATGAATAAAAAAAGGGTTAATTTTTCAAATACCCCGTAATATACGTAAAGGCTAAAAAATGATCCTGTAAAATAAAAAACACATATTCTAACTTTGTAATTTGATATTATTTTTATTGTCTAATATATGCGAAGTCTAAAAAAATGACCTAAAGGTTGAAGTTTTTCGTGAATTTTTCCATGCATGTTTAGGACATTAAAATATGACTTTGCACAAAAAATTAGATTTTTTCGACAAAAGAATGATTAATCATAAAATTTTGTACCACATAATTATAAATTTCTTAAACAATTCATAATTAATGTGCACCTCCTTTAAAAACTCTAAAATTTCATGATGAAGGTTCTTATGATGCTGTAACTATGCCTACAAAATTATAGAACAAATTTGACCTGTAAGTATATGCTTACTTAGAATAAAATTGCAATTTTGTATGTTTTGGTTGAAAAGTAAAAAATAAATCGAGGTATTGTTGAAATGCTATGAAATTTTTCAGATCCTCTATATGTAATTGTATAGAGGTTTCTGCAAAAATCCTAATCGAAAATTGATTTCTTGGTCGAGATTTCGATTGCTTTGTTTTTTGAGTTTTTGACGTTTTAAAAAATTATAATTTATCCGTCCCTTGTCGAAAAAATCAATTTTTTTGTGTAAAATCAAATTTTAACGTCCTAAATAGGCATGCAAAAAATCATGAAAAAATTCAACATCTATGTCCCTTTTTTAGACTTCATGTATATTTGAGAGTCAAAAATAGGAAGAATATCAAATTACATGGTTATAATATGTATTTTTGATTTTACGTGGTTATTTTTTCAGATTTTACATATATTACAGGGTCAATTTAGACGATTAACCCATAAAAAAAAAGTACTCATTATACAATATGATACAAAAAAAAAAAAAAAAATATAGAGACAAAAAATTTAACAACATGATAATATAGATTGCCTACTAAGGATAACCTCCTCCGGCGAGGTGTCATTACCCATGATTTCAGGACGTGTGTGGCAGGATGTGATTGTGTCGAATCGTCTTCTCATTTATTTTTGCACTGTAATACTTTTGGTTCTGTTTGGCACTTTGTTTATAATTGGATTGGGATCTTAGTGACCAACCCACTCTATGTACCTGATCATTTTCATCAGTTTGGCTTTAGTGGTGGCCTCGGCAGGAAGCGGCGCTCAATTTTACAGGTTATATGGTTTGCAACTGTCTAGGAAATCTGGAAGGAACGTAACAATATGGTATTTACAGGCAAAGAAAGCCCCGTCCTTCAGGTGGTGGATAGGATTAAGTCCATCTCCTATATGTGGATGAAGGCGAAGCACATTACTCTCCCCTTCAATCTGCATGGCTGATGGCTTAATCCGTTCATCATATTGGGCATAGGCTAATAGTTTATTCCATTTGCTTATTTTCTTGTTATTGTAGTTCCCTTTGTAAATATTGTTCAGACCTTGCGTTTATTCCTTGGTACACCTTGTACAGGGAATAACGCTTTCATGTGGTAATATATTTCATTTTAGCCTCTTCAAAAAAAAAAATGATAATATAGTTTTGTTTAAAAAAATATCTGTGGTGGGTGGGGGACCCATGGTCCTTGTTGATCCCCGTCTAACTATGTTAAATATCATGCTTAGGACTGCTGATGTGTGTGTTGTCTGTTTTTATTTTAGTAACTGTTGTACAGTTTTTATTAATTAATTGTGTTGTATTGTGGTAGTTATTGGAAGTTTTAGTATTGTTAAACTATGTAAAAGAGGTTGTGTGTGTTCAGTTTGATTTATCAGACCAATTATATGAATGAAAGCA
>Ga0315913_1003614_pt1 | contig 18581 bp, 18 predicted proteins | sample MpolsnodulesMG_FD_207736 | JGI IMG/M metagenome (GOLD analysis project Ga0315913, IMG submission 207736) | Medicago polymorpha root nodule microbial communities from Los Angeles, California, United States - small nodules | ecosystem: Host-associated > Plants > Roots > Nodule | place: USA... | reverse complement strand
TATATATATATTGCCTTTATAACGACGCTTGCGTAATACAAAAATATGATTTTGAATTGATCAAACAAATTTGAAGATCTGACCAACAAAGATTGAGGTGTCAACGAGATAATTAAAGTACAACGTTATAATTGCCACAATTACTTACATCGACAAATTCCCCCTATGCATCTTGGAAATTCAGGAGGGATACAAAGATATTTACGACAATCTTTTTCTAAATCGCATATAACAACACCTATGATGTAAAATAAGAAAAAAAGAATGAATGTTAATAATGTGGAACTAAACATTGTGTATAAGTTTAAGAAGAAAATATCTCCTAAAATTATATTAAGAAAATTTGAAGAAAAAAAAAAGTTTGCCAGAATCGACTTACGGTCGACTACAATGATGAATGTGAAAACATAAATAATCATATAATAAAAACAATTGAGAACTTTAGCCATATTTTTGCTCATTTACATATAAAAATAGAAAATTGTATATCACTTTATAGTGTGAAATGCCCCACTCTTGAAACTAAAATTATTGTTAAACTGTAATAAAAAAAAATTATTGTTAAATGTCTCTTCAAATTGCTAACCTTTCATTTATCTTTTACCGTTTCATGATAGAGAAGAGAAAAATCTCAAGAGATAAATGAGGCATCGATTAGGTGCAAACACATTTATTTATTGATTAAAAGCTTCATCATATCAAAGTTATCAAGAATAACAAATATGAAAATTGCATGAGAAACAAAAGGTGTTCTCTTGCATAAAGAAAGAAAGAAAGGGACTTCTTACGCAATATAGTAAGTGCCATTTTTTTTGTTACATAATTTGAAATTGGTTGGAATCCATTGATACTTATTAACTAAGGCCATATTATTAAAAATAATCAAAATAATCTTTTTTAATTTTTTTTACACAATTTTTCTTAATTCCTACTTACCATTAAGTGTTGCATAGTATTTTGGCTCTTTTAAATATATCAACTTTTACTTTTATTCCCTCTAAAAAACAATGAAGTGAGAAGAGTGATTTTCCAATAGAAAAAAACCAATTTAAGAAGTGAGAAAAGTGATTTTCCAATAGAAAAAACAATAGAAAAAAACAATTTAAGAAGTGAGAAGAGTGATTTTCTATGGAAAAAAAACCCAACCTTGTCCATACTCCATAGTTTACAATGATGAAACACAACCAATGAAGTTCCCAAGATTAGCTTCTTTTTTTCGGACAATACATAAGAATACTTGAAGAAGAATAAAACTTAATTGCATTTTCTATTTTGTTATAACAAACTTTGAAAAATATGATTCTTAACTAAACCAACAATTATTTACTGAAATTCATAATTTTTTAAAGATTGTTATAACAAAAAAAAAGTTTGATTTTTTGTTAGTTAAGAATCATACGAAAAACATAAATGCGTCTAAGTTTCATTTTTTTTATTATAATATTTTTATCATGGGTTTTATATCGGCTGATATAAAACGATATTATGTCAATGTTTTTTTTTTTTTTATACATATAAAGTGGTCCTTTTATACCCTACAAAGCTTGGTTTTTTTTTTTCCTTCCAATAAACCAAGAGATAGGTGAGGCATCAAGGTGAGTCTGAAATATCTCAATTAGGTTGACACCTCTAAAATAATACAAAGCTTGAATCAGATAGTGGACCGTCATAATATTCCTAAGAGCCTAAGAGACCCTCAAAAGGACTCTTAGACCATCATGAAGACCTAAGCGCCCTTCATAAAGCCTAAAACGTCCTCTGGATGGGTTTTTAGGCCCAAAGCGCGTCCCATCCAAGACGCCGCCTTAGGCTGCTTCTAGAAGCCTATATGAGCCGCCTAAATTACCTAAATGTCCTTGTTACTTGTTGCCTAAGTAACCAAAAAACCGGCTTATAGAGGGCTATAGATACAACCCTTGAGAGCCTTCTCAAGGCATGACCAATACGATACTAAACCCTAATTCGATTATTGTATTTTCTACAAGTATAGTTGGCGCTGTCTGTGGGAAGAGGTAAAACTAACCTTGACCACGTTTCTCAATCGTAAATCGCGATTTGGGAACCTTAAACCTAAACCTATAAACCCTATGAATCGTAGAACTTTTCTGCGATTTAGAAACACCCAACATTTCACCAAATAAAACCCTAAATCGCACCTCACGTAGTGATTTAGAGAAAAAATCCCGTCAACATGGCGACTCTAGAAGAGGCTGAGACGATGAGAACTTAAATCGCCCAGTTACTTGAACAGAACGAAGCCCTTCACGCTTCCATAGAAACGATCCAACAAAAACAACTCCAGGAAAAGGCAGATTCCCATCATGGCGAGTTAGACGAACCAGAATCTCAACCCTTATCTGCAGAGATCTGGAACGCTCCTGTACCAGAAGGCTTCAAATGTCCATCCTTATCCTCTTATGATGGCAAATGCGATCTAGTGGAGCACATCACATCTTTCAACACACGAATGGCCGTGCTCATGGTGCCCAACTCCCTCAAGTGCAAATTGTTGGCGGGAACTTTGATCGATGCCACCCTACATTGGTACATGAACCAGCCAAGATTCTCCATAGTCAGTTACCAGGACATGACAAAGAAATTGATTCACCAATTCTCTTCAAGTCGCCATCGAAAGGTATCAACCACTAGTTTATTTAACGTCCGGCAGGAACAAAACGAATCTCTAAGAAATTATCTCGCCTGGTATAACGACGCCACAATCAAAGTGATCAACCCCAACCAGGAGTTATTCGTAGGAGCCTTCCAGAACAGATTGCGAGCTGGTCCTTTCAATGAATCCCTCGCCCAGAAGCCCGCTGATTCCATGAAAGAAATCACTTCCAGATCCGAGTGCTACATCAAAGGAGAAGAGAGTAATGTAGAAAAGAAGGGCAAAGATGCCAAAGAACGACACAGCTCGGCGGCAGAAAAATGAAACTACTATTCGCCACCAACCAGGGAACGTGGTACTTTCAAGAGACAGGAGAGAACGATCTACATCATGCACGATTTTACCCCACTAAACACAAGGCCAAAAAGAATCTATAAAGAAATCTACCAAACCAAGCTCATTCCAAAAACTCCAGAACCTCGTGCTGATCGTATGGGTCATGACCTTGAAGCTTGGTGCAAATATCATCGGATTTGAAGCCACACGACTGACAACTGTTTGAAGCTCGGGAAAGAAATTGATAAGCTTATACAAGAGGGAAAACTAAGAGGATACATCAAAGGGGAAGGGGCGAGGACCAACGACGATCTTCAGAAGAGAAGGGTGAGGAAAATCACAAGAAGGATTCAAAGGAAAGACACACCCTTAATACCATCTCAGGGGGCTTCGCAGGGGGAGGCGAGTCTAGTACATCCTAAAAGAAATGTCTGCGCCAGATAATGTTCATTGATGATAGAATGGCGGATTCAAAGCATGAACAAGATATTACCTTCACATCCGACGACTACGAAGGCATCGTGCCTCACGACGATGACCCCATGGTTATGACTTTGCAGATTTTCAACTGGGATGTAAAAAGAGTCCTCATTGATCCCGGTAGCTCAGCCGACATACTTTATTATGACACTTTGAAAATCTAGGGCTCTCTCAGGAGCAGTTAACACCTTTCAAAGGCACCTTAGCAGGTTTCACTGGTGAGCAAGTGCACGTTCGAGGCTACGTAACCCTGAAGACAACTTTCGTATACGGAGAAAACGCCAAGACCATCAAGGTAAAATATTTGGTAATCAACGCACCTAACTCCTACAATATCATCATTGGATAACCAGCCTTTACTGTGCTCGACACTTTCTTATCCTTAAAGTTCTTAATCGTGAAATATCCCTGGAGAAAGGAAAAACGGGAATTGTAAGAGGAGATCAGAAAATCGCCAGAGAATGCTATCATAACAGCTTGAGATTACAAAAGGGGGAGAAAAAGGGAAGAACAGAAGACAAACTGCTAAGCGCCAACATGATTGACCTTGATCCAAGAGAAGAATATCATCAGTAACACATTGAACCAACTAAGGAGCTAAAAGAGGTATACATAGGTCCCGAACCACATCAAGTCACCAGAATGGGCACTTCTTTGAGCCAAGACGAAGAGCTCGCTCTAACACATTTATTGAAAAATAATTTGGACTTGTTTGCCTGGAAACCATCTGATATGCCAGGAATTGACCCCAGCGTAGTATGCCATCACCTCGCGGTCAACCCAAATGTCAAATCAGTGGTCCAAAGAAAAAGAAAACTTGGAGAAGAAAGAAGAAAAGCGGTAAACGAAGAAGTAAAAAAGTTGGTAGACGCACGATTCATCAGCGAAATAAAATATCCCACGTGGCTGGCCAATACTGTCCTCGTCAAAAAAGCAAATGGGAAGTGGAGAATGTGTGTAGACTATACCGACTTGAACATGACGTGTCCTAAAGTTCCATACCCTCTCCCTAACATTGACCACCTGATCGATAGCGCCTTAGGGTTCAAAACTCTTAGCTTCATGGACGCCTATTCCGGTTACAACCAAATCAAGATTGACCCTCTGGATGCACCAAAAACAGTGTTCATGACGAACAACAAAAACTATCATTACGAAGTTATATCTTTCAAACTGAAAAATGTTGGGGCAACTTTCCAACGATCAATGGACAAGATATTTTCGAAGCAAATTAGGAAGAATCTGGAAGTTTACATAGGTGATTTGGTAGTGAAGACAAAGGAGGGTCACAGTCACGAGGAAAACCTAAAAGAGATCCTGCAGCAGGTCAGAAAATATAACATGCGGCTAAATCCAGCCAAGTGCACTTTCGGCGTTTAACCTGAAAAATTCATGGGTTTCATGTTAACCAAGAGAGGTATAGAGGCGAATATGGACAAATGCCAAGCCATTATTACAATGAGAAGCCCAGCCACCGTAAAAGAGGTTCAACAATTAACAGGAAGGTTAGCAGCTTTATCTCGTTTTTTATCCTGCGTAGGTGATAAAGTCTTCTCCTTTTGTGCATCCATTAAAAAGAAAGAGAATTTCTCATGGACGTCTGAGTGTGAAGACGCCTTCAACAGAGTCAAAACATTCTTATCTAGCCTACCCGTCTTACATCGCCCTTCCACGGGCGCCATCCTATTTCTATATCTATCCATTACCAGCAATGCTATGAGCTCGGTACTAGTGCAAGCCTCGAATTCAGGAGAAAAACCCATCTATTTTGTGAGCAAGGTCTTTAAAGGTGCAGAAATCAGGTACGAAAAAACCGAAATCCTAGCCCTAGTCGTTGTTATAACTGCAAGGAAACTACGCCCGTACTTTCAAAGCCATAAGATCGTCGTAAAAACTAATTATCCAATCAAGCAAGTACTGGGAAAGCCAGACCTCGCCGGACGAATGGTTGCTTGGTCGATAGAACTTTCAGAATATGACATCCAATTCGTGCCTTAGGGAAGTATTAAATCTCAAGTCTTGGCAGATTTCGTAGTAGAACTTGTGTCGACACAAAGGAAACATCGCCCCATGTATGGCTCCTTTCTGTAGATAGATCCTCCAATTTAAAAGGAAGTGGTGCGAGAATTGTTTTGGAAAGACCTGGCGATTTACTCATTGAACAATCTCTTAGATTCGAATTTTAAGCTAGGCGGAATACGAAGCTCTCATCGCAGGAATGATTTTAGCACAAGAGATGGGACCCAAGAATCTCCAGGCAAAAAGCGACTCCTAACTAATAACAAGTCAAATAACAGGGGAATATCAGACGAAGGATTCCCATCTCATCAAATACCTCGCCAAAGTCAAAGACTTGACAAAGAATTTTAAATTTTTTGAAGCCACTTTCGTTCCAAGGGAAGAAAACGCTTGTGCAGGCCTTCTGGCCAAGCTCGCAAGTACAAAGAAGTCGAGGAACAACATAACAATAATACAAGAAGTAATGACTGCACCGAACACTGAGGCTAGATGACTCCCATAATCAGGTACCTAACAGGATCTTTTCAACCAAAGGATGAGGAAGAAGAAGCTCTGGTTAGAAAGAGGGCGTCGAAATTCACCATGGTGGCCGGAAAACTATATCGCATGGGAAGGGCGGCACCAATGGTCAGATGTTTGGGAGAAAACGAAACCAATCTGGTCATCCTAGAAGTTCATGAAGGAGTTTGTGGAAGTCGCATTGGGGGACGAGCTTTGTCAGCGAAACTCTTAAGGGTGGGATATTACTGGCCTACTATGCTTAATGACTGCGCCGAGTTCGTCAAGAAATGCGATAAATGCCAACGTTTCTTAGACAAAAAACACACCCCAGCTCAGGAATTAACTTCCGTATTCTTGTCATGGCCTTTTTGTAAATGGGTTGTTGATATAGTAGGACATTTTCCCCTCGCACCTGGGCAGCTCAAGTTTCTGATAGTGGCCATTGATTACTATACGAAGTGGATTGAAGCAGAAGCCGTCGCCAAAATAACGGCATAAAGAGTCAGAAGATTTTACTGGAAAAGAATTATTTGTCGTTTCGGACTGCCAAGAGAAATTGTATCAGATAACGGAACACAATTCGCAAGCACAACAGTCGTGGACTTCTGCAAGAATCTTGGCATCCAGACCAAATTTGTTTCAGTTATTCACCCCCAGGCAAATGGACAGGCAGAATCAGCTAACAAGGTAATTCTGAACGACATTAAAAAGAAGCTGGAAGCCACCAAAGGTCTTTAGGCCGAACAATTACCTGAGGTAAACGCCGTAAAATTTCCTTGTATCACCAACATCTCATTCAATATATCTACATCTGAATTTATACATTAATATGTACTTGTTGTCACTGTTGGACAAAACAACTTCGATAAGAAACAGGTACTATGGTCTTATCATACCACACCACATTCGACAACTAAAGAAGCGCCACTTACTATGGTCTATGGTACTGATGATATGCTTCCCGTAGAAATCGAAACACCTACATGGCGATGTGATAACTTCTTTGAAGAAGGTGCGCAGTCTTTTCCAATTTCACTAACCCTCTGTTTTACAAGATTGAAGGATTATTAAGCAATTCTAGACTTCTAAAAATTGGTATTTCATTAAAAGCTAATGAGGCAGGAATAAGATGCACCATGGACATGATCGAAGAGATACGAGAAGACGCCCACATAAGAGAATTCGCCGCCAAATAGAGAGATGCTCGCCGATATAACTCAAAGGTTATAAACATAGAAATTAAAGAAGGCGATTTGGTACTAAAACAAGTAGTCTCCCACCCCCATATTGGAAAGCAAATGCCGAACTGGGAAGGACCTTACATGGTAAAGGAAAACTTGTCTCACAGAGCCTACAAGCTAGAGGAAATGAATGGAGACCCAGTACCAAGAACCTGGAACGCAGTCAACCTGCGTCACTATTATAGTTACATAATTTTATGTTTTATTTTCCGTAGTATAGAATAGGGCGAGCACAAAGTCATGCAGTTGCCGCCTCTTTTTATGTTTTCTAACTATTTTTATCAAGTTTCATTCAATAAAAAGGAATGGGTGGCACTCTTTTCCCCTGCAAGGGCAGGGGTTTTTAACGAGGCGCCCTGTTTTACAAAATTGCTCGCCTTCTCAACTACACCAACAAAATCAATACAAAGAAAATATTGCAAAGACTTCGAAGCATACGTTCATCCCCCCGTGGCACTGAGTATTCGTTCATCTCCTTGTGGCACTGAAGGCTTTGTCAAGCCCCCGTGGCACTGACAAACGCTCATCCCCCCGTGGCACTGAGTATTCGTTCATCCCCCCGTGCACTGAACGCATGTTCATCCCCCCGTTTGTACTGAACGCCTTGTCAACCCTCTGTGGCACTGACAAACGCTCATCTCCCCGTGGCCCTGAGCATTCGTTCAACCCCCCGTGGCACTGAACATTCAAATAAAATTCCCCGCTATTCCGAACAAGAATCAACAGAACGACAAAAATTTATAAGGCACTTAAAATGATCACGCCAATCATCAAAAAGGTATTGAGGATCGCACGTCGCCAGAGAACATAACGAGAATAGACTTAAAGAAAAAGGATTGAGGATTTTGGTCGTAACAAAAAGTGGCCAAAGGGCATATCGATTCACCACAAGTATAGAATAAGAGCCCCATAAACTAATAAAGTTAAAAACGACATAAATAAGTTATCATTACAAAAAAGTCGCAAGGAACGACGAACACATTGTCAAGCAAAGCAAGTAAAAAGTAATAAAATAAAAAACAAAGAGTATCATTCCTCATCCACAAACTGTCCGTCCACGATGACCTTGAAGGAGTCAAGCTCATCCACTTTTGCTTCAGGATTAAAAAATAAAACCTGCTTTGTGGCGCACTTGAAGCTGTTATCAAAATAAACGGCCAGAGATCGCCTCCCTTCCTCAACAGCCGAGTTCGCCTCTGCCCAAGCCTTTTAAAGCCTTTCCACTTCATCTTTTTCCTCATCTCTCTCTTTCTCTTCAATTTCCTTCATCTCCTTCAAGTCATCAAGTTCTCTCTCCGCAGTCTTTTTCTCTTTCAAAGCATCCTTCAAGCGCCCCTCTAGACCAGTGGCTTTATGCTTCCACTTCTCCACTTCCTCAGCAGCTTCTTTATGTTGTTTTTCCACAACACCATGCTTCAACTCCATCGCATGACCCAACAACATGATTCGAAGGGCTGCTGATCCAGCATCAGCCACCAAGTCACTAAACTTAGCCTTTACGCCAGCATCAACATCAATTTGCGCGAAAGGCACTTGCTCCGCCATATACCTACAACAACAAGCAACATTTAGATGAGTAGGTGGAAAACACTAACCAAGAAATTAAATCAAGAGACAAAAAACATACTTTCGAAAATCAAACTGAGAATGCCAGAATGATTCTGTCACCTGGACGTTCAAAGAAGTACCACTCACAACGATGTTTTTCGCACCGCCACTAGCTGAAGGGCGGGGCCTTCTAGTGTCGACGCTTTTACCCGTCCTCAGTTTCTTAGGCTGAGGAGAGTCAGGTGGAGCAGAAGCAACTCCATCTCCAACAACCTCTAGGTTTTCCACTTCCACATCACCCGTTTCAACATCACTCTTCGCAACAAGCTCCTTCCTCTTCAGTCTCCTCAGTTTCAAGCCTGCCAGATCACTCGATACATAACCGTCTAAGTTTTTATTTTTCTCTAGCTCTGCCAAATACTTCCTACGTTCCGCTCTAGTCAGAGGCAAAAAAATTTCTACAAAGACATAACAATGAAGAGGTCAGAAACATGAACAAACACGAAACACAAGAAAATGTAATGAACTAAAGCCACTCACACATGTAGGTGTCCATGCTTTTAGTATCTCCCTCTCTATTTAACAACTCATGAATGTTGATAAGAGAAACTTCTCCAAGAAACAAACAAGACACCGTTCATAAGGTGACATCTTGGTAAAATCATAACCCATCATTGTCAAAGGATTATTCGTCCACCGAAGAGGAAACTTAAGTTTCCCATCCACCAAAACAGATGCAGTAGAACACTCTGGCGCACCTTGTATCTTGGCAAACGAATCTAGCTACTCCTTCTTAAAATTACAGGCATACGGAGGAAAGAGCCTCTTCCCATCATGAGCACAGATACAAATCCACGTTCCTTTGTTGACATCCTTAGTACCATAAAAATGAAAGAAGGCACCAACCGAAGGTTCCAAACTCAAAGACTTACACAAGATTTCAAAGCCGCGAATAAACGCCCAACTATTAGGACGAATCTATGAAGGCGCGACATTCAAAAACTTCAACACATCCATCTCAAAGGGCGTGAAGGGAATCTTCACGCCAAATTCCTCCAAAACCGCCATGTCCATCAGAAAAGATTCATCATGCTCGCCCGCCATCTCTTGTCCCAAACACGCTCATCTACATCACAGGACAACACCATTGATGTAGTAATTTTTGTACGATCAAAAGTAAGTATTGTATGTATCGTCTCCTCGGGGACTAGTGCGATATCATGGACCGTTCAACACTGATTATCATTTTAAGTTAAAAGAGTAGTTGTTCGTTTGCTTAGAATCAAGTTAACTATGTTGTAAGATTAAAATTCGAGATTAATAAGGCGTGAAACTTGTTAGGATTAAAGTTCCTTGATCAAGCATTACACGTAACCTAAAGATCATACATGGATTCTAGCTTTTCTTTATTATTACCACGTATCCCTCATCCATATCATTCGTGTCCAAATAATATTGTGATATCAATTGTATCGTTCAATCGTCGATGTCTCACACTATTAAACGATCCAAGAGTCGTTCTTATCGTTTAATCGATGATTTCTGAATCTATTAAATGATAAGAAAGAATTAAGTTTGGATACAAAGAGTGGTCATCTAAACATCAATTTCATGTCTAGAATTTATGTTTGGATAGGGAATTATTCTAAACCTAGATTCAAAAGTATTTTTCAATCACAATTAAATCAAACATAAACAGCAAAGTGCCAGAATAATCTCAATATCAAATCCAATGCTAGAACCATATGTTTATAGATCAAAAGATTACATGGTTAGCTAAGATCAAGTACCTCTAATCACAATAATGGAGATTTAGCTACTCATTGTCATGGAAGCTTTGCAAGAATGAATTGAAATGGAAGGATTCATTACAACTTTGTGATTTCTCAACAATTGAGGAAGAATCCACCTTCTATCACTCTCACTCTATGAAGAACAAGCCCTATCTCTCTCTCTAAAGCTAATGCAAAATATTCTATGAGATTCTAAAATAAAAACTAAGACTCTTTCATGAAATGATTAAGGGCTATTTATAGAAATTCAAATCTACATCAACTCGCCTCGCGAGTTCCTTCACACGCCATGGCGAGTTGAGGTTCCTTCACCAATGGGTTTGTGCTACATCATCTTTGAGGAGTTTAGCCGCCCTAGCTCACCTCGCAAGTAAATGCACTCGCCATGGCGTGCAAAACTATGCTTCTGCCTCTGCTGGCTCTTTGATCACTCGCCATTGCGAGTTGGGGGCGAGTTGGAGGCGAGTGAATATGCCTTCCTGCCTTTGCTTGCTTTTGCTACTCGCCATTGCGAGTTGGAGGCAAGTGAATATGCCTTCCTGCCTTTGCTTGCTTTTGCTACTCTCCATTGCGAGTTGGAGGCAAGTAACTTCATCTTTCTGCCTTTTTGTACTTTTTTCTTGTTTTTCTTCTTTGCTCAGTGTCTTGAGTTAATTTCCTGCACAGTTGGGTAAAGTAAGATAAATAAAGCGTAAATGGGCCATAATCACTTATCTCTCGGCTTTTCCCTTAATAACTTGCAAAACAAGTAACAAAAGTGCCTTAAATATTCATTTGAATTACTACTTTCTGGCACTTATCAAACTCTCCCTAAATTAACTCTTTGTTTGTCCTCAAACAAAAGATTGAAAACTAAACAAGTTTAGGCCAAGACACAAGTACAAAAAGGTTTTGAGAACTTTTTCAGATGAATGATTCAAAGTGAATGCGCGGGCAAATCTGAAGTTTCCGACTGATCTGGAAATCCACTGCAAATATGAAATGAGTCCTAAGCACGAAGTTCATGTCAAATAGTTTAAGTCAATAATACACTTATTGACGAACCACACCTAACACACTTCTTTGTAAGTAAATGAAAACAATGAAATCAACGAGTGAAGGTTATGAAACACACATCCGACAATCAAGTTAACATCCAGATCAAGTTATAACTTGGATCAAAAACGAGTGAAGGCACAAAAACATGGATCAAAAGGCCAACGAGTGAAGGCACAAAAACATGGATCAAAAGGTCTTTGAGGGTTATAACTTGGCTTGGCTACAAAGGAAATTTGTGGGGCAATTGAATTCAAATGGTCAAGCATAAGGGAACATTCCTTCTATTTACATTCAAAAGATAAATTTACAAGCATCCCCTTAATTCTAAACAAACCCTTGGTGTTTAAACATGATACACCTTGATCTTGACAACTTATTCTATTTTTTGATTTTTCTTTCTTTTTCTTTTTTTTTCTTTATCATGTACACATTCTTTTCTTTTCTTTTTCTTTTTCTATTTACAACACAATGTTGTCTTGATCACAAAATAAAAATTTCACCAATTTACTTGACAAGTGATTTACATCTACGTTTTCTCCCAACTTGAACAAAAACATACCCTATTTTAATGTTCCCTTACTCTATGGCAGAGGGACAAATAAACAATGAAAGTTTAGGGTTCAATCAATTAAACACATATCAAAGTCCTATAGTGCGTCAAAAATGAGCTGGATTTGAAAAACTTTAGGGCAAATTCATCAAGCATTGTGCTTATGAATTGACAACTCAGAATTGAAGACTCTGATTCATTTGGCTCAAGTGGGTTAGCAAATACTCGCTCTTCTCACAAGGTAGGCTATTTATGGTCAAGTAGTTTTCACTCATTAACAAAAATGCGCCTTGATCCTTTCCATGCCTTCACACAATTTAAAACAATTATTGGATTTAACATAAAGCGACCGAGTTAAACACTGAATGCCGGTCTCCTTGCATATAGTACAACACATTGAGGTTTCCTCACTTTTTGGCTAGAACTAAGTGGTTCACAAACAAATACATTATTGCGGAGAACTAAATGAAATGAAAATTGTGCACACTACTCGTTTCATATTCAAGTAAAAACCTAGAAAACTGGAAACTTGTATCTTGGCTTTGCGCTTTATCACAACTATATATCATTATCAATCATCTGAGATTTGCTCAATCTTTGACTATCTTTCAAGCACTTTGAAATTTGAAGCGTTGAGTATTTTTCTTTGAAATTCAAGCAAAAGTGATACACAAAATATCTTCCACATTTTTCAAAATAAAACTCAAAAACGAAGTACTTGAACATAAACCCAAAGGTACTAAACACATTATTTTATATATCACCATACAACAGTAAACAATACGAACATAACTTACTTAAATAAACGATTGTTGAAACGGCATCACATTATAACCAAGCACAATACGAATATGAATATGAATGTACCAAAATAATTAAACAAAGTGATATTTAAACAAAGTTATGAGTCATTGTGCCAAAATAAAAACACTAACAGAAGCAAATATTGTTCAAAGGTAACATCAAAGTAAAGCAAATAAAAATGAAGGAGAATGAAAGAATTGACTGAAAGCTTTTAAAATATCACTCATTAAATGTGAGCTTTCAAGTCTTTTTCTCTTCCTTCTCAGCCACGCATGTCATCAGAGCCATCATCTTCATCGCTTCGAGTGGAGGTTGCACTGTGCACATGTGTCGGATCATCTTGCTCCATGCCTTCCTCACCAGGATTGTCTTCAGCCATGTTCTCATTACCTGCATAAAATCCACCCCCTCCATAAGGATTTGGCGTGTCCTCAGGCCAATTCACATAAGCTTGGAAAGCGGTGGGCGTCATGAACTACCCCATAACCTCTAGAGGGTACCCAGCTTGTTGTTGCATCAGATATTAGGACTACTGAAAGTATGTGTTTGCCCGATTAGTTGCTGATAGCATGTTCCAGGTGTGCCTGTTGCTCTCATGTTCCCACTGAGCGTAGCTAGCAAAATCAAAGGTAGCATTGGGTGGGATCAGAGTTGGTTCATTCTGTTGCTTGGTTTGTGATGGAGGTTGAGATTGAGGTTGCCTAGATGAAGATGCACGACTGCTCTTTCCCTTTTTGGTTTCACCCATAATGAAGCGGGTGATGAAAGCATCATTGATTGGGTTTCTGATCTTTTCATGGACATCATTTGGTAGTCTCATGCCGGAATCTTTGATGAGACCCATGATGAGACCGGGAAAAGAGAGACGGGTCTCTCTCTCACCTTTTCCTTGCAAGGTGACCTTCCTTAGCTCCCATCCAATATTACGGGCAATATCCACCTTGATACCCTTGAGGATATAGTAGATTAAGGGGCAAATTTCAACAATGCAGTCAGATAGATGACTATTAGGTATTACATTGTACAAGATGAATTTTTGGATGATCTTGGCATGGTTGGTCATGAATTTGTATTGGGCTCGGTACTCTCTCCCGGCCTCACGCACATCATAGTTGAAACCCTCTAACAAGACAAACCGTTTGATCTCTTCATGGGGTGCTGGAAGGGTAAAGTGACCATTGTTTTGTTTGGCATGGAAGTCATCTAGGTCATCCTGATGGAGTATTTGGAAAGGGTTCCAAAGGTATTGATTTATGGCTTCACGATCAAATCGGATAACCCGACCACGAACATAAGTCTCATACGTGAAGGGGTCGGTGTGAGGGTTTTCTGGGAGAGCATTGGCGTTGAATTCACGCACAAGCTCGGCATTGAGGCTGGTGATAGGGTTGAGGAGTCGAGTCCACCCTTGGTCGAGCAAAAGTTTGGCAATGTCTTTGAAAGGTCCCTTGGGGTCAAGGTTGAAAACTCTCTCAGGTGGTAACGAGACCTGAATCTCTCTCTCTCTCAAAGGCTTGGTTGCTGGGAGGAGGTTGGGATGATGTGGCTTCACCTTTCATGCGTTTACCAGTGTTTGTGGTTTTCATAGGTGCCATACCTGCAAAACAACCAGAAATTCCATACACAAGACAATATAATAGTTAAACAACAGTATGGAATGGAAATATTATCATCAGCAGGCGCATAACATTGATTTCAGAAAAAATGTTGCAAGTTCTGATGCAACTCGCCTCGCGAGTAGTTTTACTCACAATGGCGAGTTGTCGAATATATTTCTTGGTTAAGATGAGCACTCGCCATGGCGAGTGATGATATTGGCTGTGGCGAATTGCCCATAAATTTGCAAAATCAACCCTTTTTTCAAAAGTTCTTTCAGCTTTATGATTCTATCAAGTTTTTCGTCCCTAAATCGACACAGAGATGATGCCAAATTAAGACTCATTCAAAATCTTACACAAAACCCATTTGATTTTCAATTTTAACAAAATTAGGGTTATTTTAAAAAGTCGTTGTTCTTAGACTAGCAAAGAGTTAGTGATTCAGAATCATCTCATGTCATATGTAGTTTGAATTTTGATCAAAAGTTGTTATAGAACATAGTCCTCTAACCTAGGGTTCACATGGATTTATAACTAATGCAATAAAGCTTAAAAACAGTGAATAAAGTGAATTACAAACCTGAATCAAGTAATGCAAGTGCAAAGAAGATAAAGATGAATTGAATTTGACTTGATTTTGACTTGGATGAAGATTATGTGATTTAGGGTTTGTGTGTTTGTGTTTGAGAGAAAAAGTTTTATGATTTTTGCAGGAGAGAGAGATACAAAACCGAAAATGGTGTGATAATGAGTGGTTGGGGTTGGTAATGAGGAGTTAATGATGGAGTTAGTGGCTTTGGAATCTGAAACCGTCAGAACTGCTACAACTCGCCTCGCGAGCGGTTGTACTCGCAATGGCGAGTACTTTGGTAGTCAACGCAGTCAATGACCAATTTACTCGCAACGACGAGTGATTTTACCCACCTCTCGAGTTATGACAGGTCAGGTTTTTGCTTTCTTTGGCTTCTTATTTTTGAATGATTTAGGTATGCACATGACTCGTATACCTATTATGCATTAAAACTGTAAATGTACTTACAAAATTGGGGTGCCTCCCAACAAGCGCTAGTTTTTCGTCGTTAGCTCGACGCCTTTTTCATTGAATTTCACGGATTGTCAAGTAAGATTGTCAACGTAAGCTGATCAATCTCACCACCGAAATATGGCTTTAGCCTCTGGCCATTCACTGTCCAGCTAGCTTTTATAGCTGGATCTTCAAGCTCCACTGCACCATATGGTTTGACCTCTTTAACCATGAAAGGTCCGGACCATTTTGACTTCAATTTGGCTGGAAAGAGCCTTAGCCTTGAATTGAACAGCAATACCATTTGTCCAGGCCTGAATTGTCTTTGAATGATCTTCTTATCATGGTACTTCTTGACCTTTTCTTTGTAAAGCTTTGAGGATTCATATGCTTGATTCCTCATTTCTTCAAGCTCATGCATTTGAACTTTACTTCTTTCATCGGCTTTCTCTTGATCAAAGTTTAGAAATTTAAGTGCCCAAAATGCTTTGTGTTCGAGCTCAACCGGTAAATGACATGATTTTCCATAGACCATTTGAAAAGGAGTGAGACCTATAAGAGACTTTTAGGCTGTCCTATAGGCCCATAAAGCTTCATCTAGCTTTGCTGACCAATCCTTCCGAGATGCCGAGACTGTTTTCTCAAGGATTCTTTTCACTTCACGGTTGGAAACCTCGCCTTTGCCATTTGTTTGTGGATGATAAGGTGATGCCACCTTATGTTTGACTCTATAATGATCTAGGGCCTTGGCAAGTTGTGTGTTGCAGAAATGTGCGCCTCCACCACTTATTAAAACTCTTGGAGTTCCGAATCGGGTGAATATATTCTTCTTTAGAAATTTCACTACCATCTTGCTATCGTCATTTGGCGATATGACGGCTTCCACCCACTTTGAGACATAATCAACAACTACCAAGATCTATTCGTTGGAATATGATGAAGGGAAGGAGCCAACAAAATCTATACCCCAACAATCAAACACTTCCACTTCAAGAATACTTTGTAGAGGCATTTCATTTCGCTTTGACATTGATCCGGTTCTCTGACATTCATCGCAAAACTTGCAATGTATGTAAGCATCTTTGAAAAGTGTCGGCCAATAGAAACCGGATTGAAGCACTTTTTCGGCGGTTCTCTCCCCACTGAAATGACCTCCATAGGGGGAATTGTGACATTGCCATAATATTTTCTTTTCCTCTTCATTATCAACACACCTTCGCAATAGGTTATCCGCTCCAATCTTGAATAAGTATGGCTCATCCCATACATAATGATTTAATTCATGGAGGAACTTCTTGCGTTGTTGCCATGGTCTTTCTTTGATTGCAAGCAACTTTTCATCGGGAAATTCTTCAAGAACTTCTGGTTCATTCCTTGTCACCTCATTGTTTGTTAACCTTGATAGGTGGTCAGCCACAAGATTCTCTGTGCCTTTCTTGTCTTTGATTTCTAAATCAAACTCTTGTAGTAACAACATCCAACGGATTAGTCTTGGCTTTGAATCAGATTTAATAAGCAAGTACTTGATGGCTGCATGGTTAGTGTAAACAATAATCTTTGAACCAATGAGGTAAGAACGGAATTTTTCTAATGCATACACAATTGCAAGTAATTCTTTTTCTGTGGTAGCATAATTGATTTGTGCCTCATTCAAAACCTTACTTGCGCGCATAGTGTATAGCATGGAAAATTTTGTTCTTGCGTTGACCTAACACAGCACTAACACCATAATCACTAGCATCACACATTAATTCAAAGTTTATGTTCCAATTAGGAGCCGTGATTATTGGTGCGGAGGTCAACCGCTCCTTCAGAGTTGCAAATGCATTTAAGTAATCATTATCAAAATGGAAAGACTTATCTTTATTCAGTAGATTGCTCAATGGTTTGGCTATCTTCGAGAAGTCTTTGATGAATCGCCGGTAGAACCCGGCATGGCCAAGAAAGCTTTGGACACCTTTAACATTCACCGGTGGTGGGAGCTTTCCAATCACATCAGTCTTTGCTTTATCAACTTCAATGCCTCTTGATGAAATTTTGTGACCAAGTACAATGCCTTTGGTCACCATGAAATGGCATTTTTCCCAATTAAGCACTAGATTGGTCTCTTTACACCGCTTTAGGACGGTGTCCAAGTTGTTCAAGCACACATCATAGGATGATCTGAACACGGAGAAATCATCCATGAATACCTCAATGCTATTTCAATCAAGTCAAAGAATATTGCTTGCATACAACGTTGAAATGTTGCCAGAGCATTGCAAATACCAAATGGCATTCTTCTATATGCAAAGATTCCAAAAGGACAAGTAAACGTCGTCTTTTCATGGTCCTCTGGATTGACGGTTATTTGGTTGTAGCCCGAGTAGCCATCCAGGAAGCAATAATATGCTTGACCAGAGAGTTGTTCAAGCATTTGGTCCATGAAGGGTAATGGAAAATGGTCTTTCCTTGTAGCTTGATTAAGCCTTTGGTAGTCGATACACATCCGCCACCCGGTGACGGTTCATGTAGGTATAAGCTCATTCTTTTCAATTTTTACTACCGTTATTCCTCCCTTCTTTGGTACCACTTGCACCAGACTCACCCATGAGCTATCCGAGATGGGATAGATCATTCCGGCTTCGAGTAACTTGACTACTTCTTTTCGGACCACCTCTTTCATGGTTGGATTCAACCGGCGTTGTGGTTGGGCTACCGGTTTGAAGTCGTCCTCCATCAATATCTTGTGCATGCGATATGAAGGACTTATGCCTTTAAGATCCGACAATTTCCAGCCAATTGCTTCTTTGTTGTGCTTAAGAACTTCAATCAACTTTTCTTCTTCAATGTTTGACAAGGAGCTGCTTATGATTATTGGTTTTGTGCCATCTTCTTCAAGGAACATATACTTAAGATGTGACGGCAAGACTTTCATTTCAACTTTTGATTCTTCGACCTTGTCTTTGTCCTTCAATTCCTCCATTTTAGCTTTCTTTGGAGGGATCTCCTTCAAGGTTTCCAGCTCTTTCAAACATTCTTCTATTTCCTTCTCCTCC
>Ga0315913_1003608_pt1 | contig 18604 bp, 12 predicted proteins | sample MpolsnodulesMG_FD_207736 | JGI IMG/M metagenome (GOLD analysis project Ga0315913, IMG submission 207736) | Medicago polymorpha root nodule microbial communities from Los Angeles, California, United States - small nodules | ecosystem: Host-associated > Plants > Roots > Nodule | place: USA... | reverse complement strand
AGAACGCAAACCGCATGAAATTTGTTTGGATCAAGTCCCACCGCATCAATTGTTTTAAACATAGAAAATATTTTGTTTGAATCTTGATCGATTTGACATATGTAATATAGAGGACTAGAGGTCATCAATCATTCTCTCCCTACTTCGAATTTTGTCATGTAATCCATTTTGTCATGCGTTAGTTAACTTACATGGGGTGTAAGTGAGTTAACTCTCGCAGCGTGACTTAAGTCACGCATATGTAAAACAAACGTAATTTTAAGTCACCTTAATTTTACATTTGCGTGAGTTAACTAACGCATGAGTATTTTGGTCAGTTTAGTTGGATGGGAGCAAAACTTGTTAAGAGAATAGCAGAATTCTAAAATCATTATACATACGAAGGTCTTCTACTATGGACTCAAAAAATTGGCCATAAAACCCGACCTTTCACATCAAAAGATATTAGTTCCATTTGAAACTGCATGGAGATTCCAAAGCACTCTCCACACCAATTAGACGATGTCCAAGGTGAACGATGTAAGCAAGTCAAAAAATGTATGTGAGTTCTTAAGCATTGAAATTTAGGATGATGTAAAAAGAATACTCCTTAATATTCACATTATTTACCACTTTGATGGTTTAAATCCCCAATACATGTCACGGCAAAACACCATATTGTCATCAACTTTACTAAGACATATTGTCATCAACTTTACTAAGAAGTGTCGTTAGTGCTTAATGGACATGTAGTAGTTTCTATTGTGAGGTCTATCTACTTTACCGATTGCCAAAACCATATTATTATCTGAACATACTGGGATCAACTACCTTAAATTTCAAATACTTTAACTCAATTTAGATCGATTAATTATCCTCCTCTATCTAAATAATTCTTATCTCCTACTAGTAAAGATTTTATGCAAGATTGGATAGAATGTAAAAATATTTTGGAAAACAAAAGTGTGAAATTTAATCATTGTGTTCATAAAGCATTTTTCTTTAAACTGGTAAAGACTTCATATAAGATTGCACCAAAATGGTAAAAAATATCAAATAAAAAATTGAATATTTTCATGTGTCGTTAGGAAAAAGACATTTCCTAAAATACAAATACATTTCAGGAGGTCAATAAGTTATTGCTCATAAAATAGCAAACAATAGAGGCAACTTGAACGTGAATAACCAATTCAAGCTATTTAACGCAATTTTAAGGAGTTTTACCACACCACCTCAAATTTATGAACTTTGGTTATTTTTTGTTCCAATTATGAGACCAATTAAGAAACAAAAATTAGCGTCACTCAACAGGACAATAAGGCAAACAAAAATTTATTCAATGACTTCAAAGTAATAAAGTATGATGTGCTCAAATTCATAAAAAAAAAAAAAATACAAAACCATAAGCTTTAAACCATTTTGATATTGGTTTGGGCATAACTTTCAATACAAAATAATAAAAATGTAAAATCATTTAGAAACCTCTAATAAAAATGTAAAATCATTTAGAAATTTCATGCTACAACAGAGGCAACTAATTTATCTGTAAAGATAGAATTTGTCCATAATTTAACTCACATCATTCAATGAAAACCCAATGCCTTCAACAATATTGCTTTAATTTGTTCGGGGGTCAACTCTTGGTCTTTGTTGTGTTGCTGAAAAGAAACATGAAAAATCAAAATCAAAATCAATATAACAAAACTTAGGATGACAATGATGGGTTAATGTGTGAGCACCAAATTCAAACACCAAATATTTGTTATTAACTATCAGTATAAAAATCTCATAAGACATTTGACCTACTTCATATTGTTCTTCTTCAAAAGAAAAAAGCAAAGATGATTCGCTAGTTCGTATAATTCACAAAGATCTTTTGTAAATATTATCTCGTTAAAATTGAGATTTTTTCTCATTTAAAAGACAAATTTTTATTGTAGGAAGTAAAAAAGTTTTAACGTTCATTCATGAAAAATAACAAAAACAAAGAATGACTAAAGTAAATTTTGAAATTACAAATCTAATGATCAAAATTTCCTCATATAATCTCATAAAATAATCTTATGATAGTCAATACAAACATCCACATTATCCATAGGATCACTTAAGTTCGCAAATCATTGCAAAAAACATAAATCTAAGTACAACTTTGAACTAAATATTTGTTGGTATACTTTAAAAAGTCAAGCTAGCATAGATCGTACAACATTCATTACATTGTTCTCATGATCACATGTTGGCATCTAAAATAAATTTTGAAAGAATAATTAATGGAAATTATAAAATAAATGACATGGTAATCGAATAAGAAATTTTATAGAGTATAGTATTGAAAAATAAATGTATACCTCAGCTTTGAACACATCTAGAGAGAAATCATTAAAACAGCTTATGTTAGCCTGGTGAACATCCAATCCAAGACTATCCAATGCCTTCATAGTCGACGCCAAAACACCTGGTTTGTTGGCACAGAACATATGGATGTTGACAACTCCCCCTTCCCTCACCCTAACATCTACCTGCAAATACCATCATAGTATTATCTATACTTATACTGTATATTTGTTTTATACCTATATATAAAGTGAATAAACTGTTAATTTGGGGTGGTTTTTTCTTTCATTTTTACCATTCTTTTAAACTGTTTTATCCTTTTTATAATATTACTTGTATCGTTAATTTAAAAAATTGTCAATTTTGTTTAAACAATAGTTGAATACCATTAAAATAAGAACAACCTCAATACAATATATGACCAATATTTAATACTATAAAAAAAGAGCTTATTTCAATCTTATTTTTATAATATCTAATCATTTTTTCTCAAAAAATATTGATCATTATACATATCAAATTATCTATAAAATTAAGTGTGGTAGAAAACCAGACAAACGGTTATGTTAGTGCTCATCTTTTTGCTAGCTAATATTTGTAACACTAAAACTAAGTGTGGTTGGCATTGACATAGTGTTTGACTTAATTACACTTTTGGTTTCTCTATTTAATCAAATTCACAAAACTAGTCCATCTTTTTTAAAATTGAACTATCTAGTCCTTCATTATTCACATTTATTACAATTTTAGTCTCAACATATATTTCATGCCCCCAAAATAGGTAATTTGTTACCCTAGAGTGGTCGTTTATTGCTCAAATGTTAAATTCCAAGAGAAAGTATCACTTTTAGGAGTAAAATTCTTCTTATTTTTTTGCATAAAAATAATCGATTTTGAGGCAACAAATATGAGTTTAGACAAAAACTACAACAAACATGAAAATAGAAGAACCAGAAAATTCATTTTTAAAAAAAGGTGATGATTTCACAAATTTAGTTAAATATGGGGTCAACAGTACAATTAAATCAACCTATCTTTATAAATATTTTTATCGAATTTAGATATCAAGTGAAAGTATCCAAAATGAACAAAAAAAAAAGTTTCAAACATGCTTCAGTTTTCAATTATAGTTATCAAATGCATGCCTTGTCCAATCTTTTAGATTTTTTAGTAAGTTATTTCACACGCCTTGTAATTGTGAACAAAAACGCAAATACAATTCTCATATGTGTGTGTGTTTGTGGGCGCGTGTGTGTGTGTAATATTTCACACAAAATACACCAAAAAAATCCAAAATGTAAGACTCCTAATGATGTCAACAAAACAGTGAATGAAATGTCTTCATTTTACATATAAATGTATATCTTGAGGGTAGTAAGCATTTATTGATATGGAATAAGAAATTTCTATTAAAGTAAATAAGTACCTTTGTTGGTTGGTTTTTAAGAGCTGACACATTGTTAGGACACAACTTTTCTTTCATTTGAACTGGAAGGGCTGACATGGTAGATGTCATAATGTGAGTTCCTGTAGGCGGTGGCATAGATGATCCAGGAGAGCTTGACGCTATCTCACTTTGAAGATCATTAATTTGTTCATTTAACTCATTCAAGTAGTTAACAGCATCCCCAAGTATTGAAATTTTATCCATCTGTAAAAGAAATGAAATACATAAACTTGTATTATGGAGGGTTGCATAACTCAACTTGTTTGAGCCAAAGGAAAATGTGTAAGAGTTTGCGGGTTCAAACAAGAGTGAAAGAGTAAATATTAGTCTAACAACTAAATACTAATATTTGCTATTAAAAAAAACATATAATTTGCATTGTCTCATACACAGGCTAAGGGACCAAATATTGTTAATAGCCTACGTAGTAGAGCCGCTAAAAAACACGTGTTAAATTTTAAAGCCATAAAATTGTCATATATGTATAAATAAATAAAAAAAATCATGTTCTTCAATCAAAGATGTTTGTTTCATTTCACATTATATTAATAGCCAACATGATTTAAAAGATTGTTCAAATATTATTTTAAAAATTGAGGGTAGAGAAGCAAAAGATGAACAAGTTATTATTTTTCCAGATAAAAAAAGCAACCATACAGAACGAATCATAATCTATTGGAAACAATGTCACTTGGTCCTTAAACATTTCAATAAAAATCACTAAATTGGTAGCATTATTATCATTTTTCTAAAATAAGTCTATAATTGTGGTTACGACATCATAGTTTTTATGTATTCACAGTTGTTGTGTGGCCCTTTTAAATAACTAAATAAAGATTTTAGTAGTTGATTTACTATGTGTTCCCTATCAATCTATGTGTATAGCTAATTATATTTAAATTAAGGAGAATTTTTTTCCCTAAGTGTTTTATATTAATGATAATTTATGGAGAAAATCATTCCCTAAACAAAACTATGGAGAAAACGATATACACTTACATATAGACATTGCATTACAATCGTGTTTACATTGTCTTAATATGTGTTATGTTAAGAACATGCTAGCTATTATGCTTTATATTTTTTGCATGCTATGTGTGTTTGCCTTTTATATTATGTATATGTGTTTATTTATATTATGACTCTCTATTGTTGTTGTGGATTGAGCTTAATACCCCGTACTTCACTGAATTGAGTTACGAGGGGATTCCAATGATGATAGAGGCATATAAGAATAGCAATTTGGATTAATGGTCATATGCCTTAAGGTTTGACATCACTAACAGGTTTTTAGTACCCAATAGTTTTCATACTTAGAGTAGATACTAACTTAGGGTTTTTATTTAAGTGTTATATCTCTTTTATTTTTGAGTTTATGTTTGTTTAAAAGAGAAGGTATCCTACTTGAAATTGGTGTGCTTACATTTGTATTAAGACAAGTATTTGGGTTTGTGATTATATTATGTGTTGTGACTTTGTTTTAAAAAATATGACATGTCTCTTATTGTCATTCTGAAAAAGGTTTTTAAAATAAATTTTATGAAAGACACTCATGATCGAGGATTCAAATATTTTTGGATTGTTTTAAAGAAGAATAAAAATACATTGTTGATGTTAAAAATCAGGGTAAAGTTGTCATTTGTTGGTTCATGAGGGAAGGAGCCAGTGGACCACCCACATCAAGGTGGAGCAACCACACAAGTGAGAGAGATGTGACACTCTTACCCAAAAACTCACTTATATAGTGTTCAAGCTCCACTTTTATATTCGATGTGGGACATATAACTCACACTTGCACACAACACTCGCCCTCAAAATTGAGTCCGTCATTTCATCGTGCCCCCCTCAAGGGGAAGCTCTTTCATCCATAATTACTTGTTTGTACCGCCGTTGCTGCTCTCTTCGCAATGAAACCGGTCATCCGCGTGAGTCCACCAATTCATCGTGCTCCCCCACAAGAGGAAGCTCTTTCATCTGCAATGACTTACTTGTATCACCATTGCTTCTCTCTTCGCAGTGGAACCAGTTATCCACGTTAGTCCATCAATTTGTTGGCTCCCCCTCGAGCGGAAACTCTTTCATCCGCAATGACTTACTTGTACCGTCGTTGCTGCTTTTTACGCAACGAAACCGGCCGCCTGAACACCTTGTCAGGAAGACTTTAGACCCAAGGAGTCTGTCATACCCTTCGTAACCAAGATTTGATATCATTGTTGGGTCACAGGGGCAGCCTGGGAGGACTGTCCACATCTAGGCCAGAACAACCATATAAGTGAGAGAGACGCCACACTCTTACCCAAAACCATAAGGCAATGGGCTTATGAGTCCTCTCACTTATATAATGTTTAACCTCCACTTTTCTATCCGATGTAGAAAATATAACTCATACTTGCGCACAACAGTCATAATAATTAGGGATGTTTGTGGTATGATTTAGCTCGGCTTTGAGACAAAAAATTATCAAATTCCAAGATTAAAATCATAAGTCATTCGATTTGATCTGGATGACCCGTTTATTCTTTGATATTTGTTGGGTTTTTTTAATTTTAAAGTCACAACTATTTATACTTATAGTTGAAATCAAAATCAAAATATTATATAAAAATACCGTTCACAATTTACACGCTTTATTGCAACAAAAAAGCGGAAAGAAACTAGTAAGAACGATAAAAAAAAGTTACGATACCTTGGTAATCTTTGGCACAGCAGAACGAAGCTTGTGCATATTATCACTGAGTTTCTGCCTTCGCTTCTTCTCAGCGATGAGACTCTTTGATGGAGTTTTCTTTATCTTCCCTTTTCGGTTCCCATCAACAACACAATTTTCATCATCATTATTATCTATGATGTTATTATTGCTACCGCCGACATTGTTATTTGCATTATAATTATTTCCCTCATTTTTTCCATGGTTCTCCATCTTCCTAACACCACCACTCTCATTAGAGTCATTATTCGATCCTCCGCCAACCTCTTCATTTCCATCTTTTTCCACGTTATTCTCAAACTCCTTCAACCATATCGAGGTTAATTGCGCAACTGACAATGGAGGTTGAAAAACACCTTGAGAATCTAAATCGAAGACATTACCAAATGGGTTGGTGGTGATGGTGGTGCCAGTGATGTTGGTATTGTCATTAATATTCGGTAGATTTGAGAAATTGGATTTGGGCGCTGGCAAAGAAAATGAGGAACCTAAATGGTGCTTAAAAACAGAAGCATTTGGGTCTGAAGGACCAACAATGTTTTGTTGTTGAGTGTGGATTTGAAGATTTGGGATAAGTTCTTCGGTGAAAGGTGGTATATTGTTCATGTACCACTCTTCTTCGATTTGGGGTTTCAACCCAGGTAGCATGTCTCTCTCCATTGAGAAACAGATAAAGATTTGATTGTTCTGGTTATGGTTAATGAGAAAAAGTTTAAGAGCTTTTAAGTATAAGTTTTTAGTTCTCAAAGAAAAATATTAATATTATGATTGTTAAAATAATAAAGTAAAAATTCCTCAAAAAAAAATAATAAAGTAAAAAGTCAAAATATTTTTATGTAAGAAAAACGAGAGGAGTGTGAGTGACGTGTATGAGAGGCGTAAAATAAAGTGTGCTATCTATTTCTCTATGTGCGCGTCCAGCTGCGTTACAATTTTGCAATCACAATATTCTTGATAATATCACCTTTATGGCGTGAAATTAGAACGATTAATAAATTTACAGGTGATTCAATTATTTCATTTTCACACTATTAAGACAATGGATATATCTTAAAAAATACTAACCATTTAAAATGGTTATTATTAATATAACAATATTTGTTTTTTTAAAAAATATTTATTACAAAAACAATCAACAATTATATTTTGACTTAGTTACATATTTTTTATCCCTTTTATTTTAATTTTCTCTGGGGATTTATCCCCCATTTTAAAATCTATCAGTTTTCATTTCTCTTTCAAATCTTTAGATTAAAGAATAATGATATAATATGTTTCGCATGACATGATATACGACCCAATGATGTATATCCATCTATACAAATCAATTTTTTTACATGTAATTATTTACATTGTAAAAGTTGAAACCTAAGTTTTTTAAATGATTTTTTGTAATTTAATAGGTGTTGGTCATTGCGTATCACATTAGCACTTTTAGTCAAAATTTGACTAAAGGGCCAAAATTGGTGGGTTTAAAATAAAGGTCGGACCAATTTCGTGAGTAGGTGAAAGAAGAGGAATCAAATTTATAATTAAGTCTTATATTTATCTAAATAAAAAATGAATAATCAATATATTATACGTTATAAAATCAATAACAATGATTGACCAAAGTGTAAAATCTAGAATACTTATCATAAAACAACAAAAAATAATTTTGTAAAACACCTATTTATTTTTTTAAGAAAGAATAATATATATATTGTTTTATTTTATTTTTGAATATATAATTTAATTTTGAAAGTTTAATTAAACCATTTTCTTGTTTTTTAAAAATGACAAATTAGTTGTTTACCAAAATATTAAATTTTAAGTATGGAATTAATTCAATACCAGTAAAAATGGAAAAAATATCCTTAATTCGATTAGTTTTTTGGGTGTTAACTCTCCAATTTATATCCTTAATTTGGGTTCGCAGGCTCCCCCATCGGAGTTGAAGTTAGTGTTGAGGCTTAATGTCCTAGGCTGAGCCCTATTTTTAGGGTTTTTTTTTTCTTTTCTTTTTTCATTCTAAAAAAAAAAAGACATCCTTAATTTGGGTCATATTTAAGGCATGCGAAAAAAATTAAGCGTGGAGGAAATGGTGATCCCTTTGTCACTAGTTTTATTAAAGTTTTATCTTAATCAAAGTCGGTGACATATTGCACCAATTCCTATAAAAACTTAAATGCAACCAAGGTTGTTAGACTAACATGTCTACGTAAACTTGAAATATGTAGACTCGACACGTAAACTCAACTTGTAGACTCATATGAGTTTATGGAAAATTAAAATTGACTTTAAAAAATATGTAAGTGACACATAAATGACATATGTCTTCTATACTATATACTAAGGGAATACATTGTTTTGGACTGTTTTTTTTTTTCACTTTCAATTGTACCATTCAACAAATTTACTTATAAGAATGATATATCGTTGGTGTCTTTCAAAAAAGATAAGAATTTATATTATATTTGTTATATTGCTGGTGTAAATGAAAAGATAAATATAATTTGCTACAATATGAAAGTGTGAAATATATATATACCTATAATTTTAATCAAAATTTAAATTTTTATAAAAACATTGTTGCTCATAATTTTTGCGCATTAACACAATAAAAGAGCAGACAGACGAGCTCGGAGTCCCTGCCTGAACGCTAGTGTTTATATCAGAACACCGGTAAACATAAAAACTAAAATTTCAAACTCCATAACAAACTGTTTAACAAAAATAACCCATATTAAAACAAGCAAAGTAGAAATACAAGTCGATAATGACCCAGTTCCTTCCTAATTGGCTAGTACATATACTAAAAAAAATCATAACATATATATGCTAATGACTTCAAACATCCAAAGATCGTGTAAAATCTTGTTGATCATCAAAATCACCAACATCGTCATCATCACCATCACCTTCACCAATATCATAACCGTCGTCATCAAACTCAATCCCATATAAAACACCTTATTAATCATTAACCATAACCAAACTTGAATTTTTTTAACCTCTACATAATTTAACATTACCTCCATCACCACTTTACACATCATTATATAAGAATTAATGTCACACTCATATTCGTCAAACAACATTTTCTTTTTCCTTCATCGGCAATATTCACCCAAAATATAAAATCTAGAATACTTCTCATAAAACAACAAAAAATAATTTTGTAATAAAAAAAATTCACCTAATTATATTTTTTAAGAAATCAAAAGAATTATACATATATAGTTTTATTTTATTTTTGACTATATACTTTCATTTTGAAACTTTAATTAAACCATATTTTTGTGTTTTTTTAAAATGACAAAATGAGTTGTTTTCCAAAATATTAAATTTTAAGTATGGAATTAATTAAATACCAGTACAAATGGAAAAAGAATATTTATCCGATTAGTTTTTTGGGTGTTAATTCTCTAATTCATATCCTTAATTTGGGTTAGATTTAAGACATGTAAAACAAATATTAAGCATGGAGGAAAAGTGTTCCCGTTGTCACCACTAACCATTCTTGTTAGAGTTTTATCTCAATCAAAGTATGTGACACTATTGAACCAATTCCTATAAAATTTGTAGTACAACCACATGCTAATGATTTGGTAGAGAATCAAAACTAATTTGAATAATAGGTAAGTTTCATACATCATCCTTTCAATGTTTTCAGTAAGAATGTTATCTTGTGAAGGCAAGTGTGTATCTTGTAGCGTAGTTTGTTGGAAGAGAAATGAAATTCTTTACATTGAGTTTGATCTTACGATTTACATGCAAGAAATAAACTCACTCATATGTTGCATAAATGTCATGTGTCTTCTAGTTCCAAGGGACTTCTTCAAGTTCTTTGAATTGACACAACTAAGCATTTTCTCCATTTGACTCATATGTTGCAGATTAATTGAATAACGGATGTATTTGATCTATATTATATATAATTTACATAAGCTATTCAATGAATCTAAAAATTGATTGCTATATAAAAATGTGATTTTTAGTAAAGATATGTGTATGTGGTTTGAGAGTGCGAGTATTTTTTTTTTTTATGGCGGTCGGGGTTTGAACCTCAGACCTTACATATATTATGCATTGTTCTTACCAACCGAGTTAAGCATACGAGGAATAAAGTGCGAGTATATTAAAGCTAATAATTGCCTTTGGTTTATTTAAATTATTTTAACTTAAAATATTGATATTCTTACATGAATATCTTTCTTATTTAAAAAGAAAATATGAACATCTTTCTTTGAATTTGAATCGAAACCTCGCAGTGTATAAAAGTTTGAGGTACACTTTACCTATAAAAAAAAAGTTAATACTAACAAATGTCCTTAGTGATTTATTAAGAATTCAAATTTAATTTTTTTTTTCCTTAAAAGTTGCGTAACACCTTAAAAAGTGTCTCAAAACATTTGTTAGTAAGACCCAAAAACTATCTAACAATCTAGCCAAAATAATTGCCAACTATCTCTGACCATAGAATCTGCTGGCAGAGGCACTCACATTGTTGCTGTTCTTGTTAGCCAGTCTGTTAATTCTGGCAGCTACCCAAACTGCCTCTCATCTCCCACTACTATATAATAATAACCCACTCTTATGCAAATTCATTCGCCTCAATTTTACATTTCTCTTTTTCGTAGCAGTTGCCAAGCAAAACACCGAAACTACAAAAGCTTAAGCCCTACCAATGGCTTCCTCTAAAGTTATTATACTCCTCGCTACATTGGCCATCCTCCTTGCCGTAGTTACCTCTGTTCATGCCACCGATGCTCCAGCACCCAGCCCAGCTTCTCCCGCCACCGCTATCTCTCCTTCCTTCATCGTTGGCTGTGTTACAGTGGCCGTTGCTCTCGTATTTCGTTCTTCTCTCAGGATCTGAGTGTGTTATCGTCCAGGGTATTCATACTCATATATGATAGTTTTTTTTTCTTCCTCTGTATTGTGTTCAAAGATTTTATGCTTTAATTTATGGATTCTTAGCTACTTTATGATATTTTGTGATTTGTTATCATTGTTTGGTACATAATTATCAATGAAAGACTACTATTTAGGAAGATGAATGAATGAAATCTTAAATAATGAGGTGCTTCTTGTTCCTTATTCCAAATGATACAGATCCTGCAGGTGTAGGGAGAAGGATTATTGAATTTGACGGTGCTTAGTTTTCTTTCAAAAATCAAAGGGTTTCAAGTCGACCTACACCATTAAATGTTATCTTTGAAACAACAGTAATAATCAGTTGTACCTTAAAGCATAAAATTGAATGTCAAAATACATTTTTACATGAAATTCACTACAAGACCAGGTTGATGCAAAGTATACATAAAACAGCATTGGCATACAAACATGACCTCACACCGCATCACATTAGACGTTGCTAGCTAGGCCCCTTATGGTACAAACATGATCTCACACCGCGTCACACATCTCGTTTGTATTTACAGAGGTCTGTAACAAATCATGACCATGTACATTAATATTATAATATATTAATGTTTTAATACACATAATAAGAAGGTCCCTCACGAGTTCCATTTGTATTTACAGAGGGGTGTGCAACAAATCATGACCATGTACCTTATATTATATATTCTTAATATAACAATTATATATAAAGCATAGTCGTGCAACAATTATGCATTAATCTTCGATATGTAACCGGGAATTATGCGCTGAAACCACCATGCAGGGAACTCCAGGGATTGGCTGGAATATTGATGCATGCTTGTGCAGAGGCCTCGGCCATTTGCTCACTGTGTATTCCTGCATTACAGAAGTTTGCAAAGGACCTCATGTGTTTCATCCCATACTGAGACAGAGATCCACAATATGTCTCAAAAGTCCTAACCTGTATCAACAATAGATTAAAGTTAAAACATACATTCAGAAATCCAATAGCTCTAGTGTAATCAAGAAATGAAAGCTAATCTCTCATATCAATTCAACGCAAAATATTGGAATTCAAAACTGTTGGACATGATGACACATCATGATGTAATTATGTGACCTACACGATTTATAACATACAGGAAAGAAATTATTTGAGATTTATTGTCATGCACGGACACTGAATTTTTTTACAACAAATGTATCCAATCATGTCTCTGTATATATATTTGTGAAAATATTTTAGAAACTAATGAAACAAAATATCAATATATATATCATCATGGTGTAATTTGGGTGTAATTTGATTGGATGTATGTGTAAAAACGTTTCACACTGACAGTGTATTTAAATTAAATTTATTATTTAATCATATTCATTCGGCATCAAGAGAACAATCTCAACAAAGTGATGAATTAATAGAAATGGTACCAGTGATTTCAGGCAGTCCCAGTCATCGACAACAGGTTGCCCAGCTGGTCTAACACTGGTGAGCACCTCTGGACCTTTTTTCATGCCAAATAAAAGTTTTCCAACAAGTTTTATGCTCTCGTCTATATGCATTCTGTGAGACATTGCTTCCAGAACTTGCTTCTGAGCTGCAACTTTCCTAGGAGAACCCTGAGGAGCTTTGCGGAACTGACAAAGATCAACGAAAATTAAGTCAAAATACACAATATAATACGCAAAAATTAAGTCCGACTGAAAAAGTATCTGCAGATAACGACCCTTATTTCCTTCAAATTTTATCATCAGTACATTAATGCCTATTGTTAACATTTCCTAAAAAATTCTGTAAAAAATAAAAAGCCACTACACTCAATCATTAGACCGGAATTCGCACAACTTTTCCAGATTTATTTGATTTATAATATTACTATTTTTTCAGATTTCTGTTAGGAACCAAATATCGGATTCCAAAGAAAGAACACTTTTTATTTTAAAAATAGGAAATAACAAGAGAGCAAGCTCTCCTACACTGGTTATAAAACCAATCAAAACTAGTATTCTGCATAAGATCCTATCTAAGGGATTGGAAGTCTATATTTATAGACTTCCTATATACAAGGATAGGGAAAGGGATCAATAGCAACTATAAAGCAGGAAACAAACTGATAGACAGCTAACAAACAAAACCCAACTAAGTAAGATAAGGGAGAACAGACTTCCTAACTAATTCTCCCTATTCTAACTCGTAACAATTTCATAACTAGCTAATAAGTTCAGCTGCAACCAAAAATATCTGATTAGTGGAATTCAGCTCATCTGATTTTTATGGAACATTTGGTAAAAGGAAGGGAGATTCCATGTAAAACAGTGAAATGGAATAATAATGTCCAGTCTAAAACTTGGCAGTTTCAATAATGGGGTGGCAATATGGCATTCAATTATTTGGTACATGGAATGAATGCAGAATGGAGCTAAGGGGGATTGTAACACATTGGCCACCCTCTCGTGCTACCAATCTGCCACTCATAGAAATATCTCTCCGTGACCTGTGGCTTAAGTACACGGAAGCATCTTTGTGTTTTACCACTTGAGCTCATGTTTTTGCAATTACCCATGTTTCATTGTTTTGTGAAATCACTTACTCTTGGGTACTTCTAGCACGTTAAATAAGTAAACTACGGTAACAAAGTCAAATAATAAATATCTCCTTACTATGCATATACCACTTCATATTTCTTGATTTGGGAGGCAAAACATGAAGAGGACACGATTAAGCATTTATTTCGTAAAATATAGCACTACTACATCCCACAAATAGGATACCTTATCCCAGAAATGGATGAGATCTGCATCACGCTGGTTGACCGTTTTTGAAGGTGGCACTAATGAGTTTCTACCCATAAAAGTGAAATTTTCATTAGCAGGATTTGATCCCAAATATAGGAATAGACTATCCTTGCTTAGCCCTATGTCACCATATTGCATCACATGGGAACCATATATTGAATTTCCGTTTGAAGTCCTTTCTTTGACCTGTGAGAATAAGAGAAATAAGACATATGCCACACAATTCAAAAACACCTTATACCTTGTTTGACCCGTACAATTTTAGACCAAAAATTTTATGAAAATAATTAAAATTTTCTCCCATCTAATTAAGCATCCAAGGAATAAAATTACATTTTTCATTTGATACCAGTTGATGATCATGTAAAACAACAGAGCTAGCAACAGAATCTTACCAATTCATATTGCTGGTGCAAAGTTTCTGTTTGCAAATTGTGTATGTCACTGTTCAAAAGTTCATGTGTAAAACAATCAGTAAATAAAAACCTTACACCATTACTCATACAAAAGTATCTTTCTTCTAACAAATAAAAAAAGATGTTAAGTGCAAAAAAACAAAATACAAGATAATAGGTCACAACTGGATTTACATCGTGACTGGCACATAGACTACCCTCTAGTCTGGCAAGTCTTCCCTAAGGACTGTTCCCCATCAAGAACCAATATGATACTAATTATAAAACCTAGATATATAACATGATTTTTGTTTGAAATCTTAGCAAAGTTTCCCTTAGAATAAGAGCATCCTAAAATCTTAAGAAGACCAAGATGATAGAGATATGAATCTAATCAATATAGAGCATTATATAGGCCAACCAATTAATTTCTAATCTACCAAGAGGTAAAATTGATAGTTTTGTGATTGTGATAATAAACTATGCTTAAGACCCTATTAATGACCCTTCTAGTTCTAGGGTGTTCAAATCTATGCTTAAGTCTCTACATAGTTTTTCCTTGTAATGGTGGTATTCACGTGTCACAACAGTCACAAGATTGCAGCCACATCATGGAGATTTTCTGATTACAGCCAATACATCTTATTTATGATCACAATATACATTTATAATCATGAATAATTTTAAGTAGCAAACAATACCATGTTAAATGTTTACGTGTTGCACTCATATGATATTACCTGTCTTCCATCCAAGCAACACTGTATAGGTCACCCAAGCATGTTTCATATTCTGGGGGAGGACTAGGATTCTCCCCAGGACAATATGTTCCCCAACTGCTTTCTTCTGCATTTGCGGCTGTTGTTGCATAGATATTCAGACCTTCAGGAAGAAGACCCTCAAAGATACTCCCAGATTCGCATGCCTCTAGATAAAATACCTGCACAACCATTACATAAAATATGTAAACAGCTTGAATGCAGGTTGACAAAAGTAGAAAGCAAATGCTAAGTATTAGCAACTTACTAGGCTTTTATAAGTTTCAGAAGCATGCTTCTTCTTCAAGACTTCAATTAGATCAGTCGCGTACATAAATGGACCAGTAGGCATCCCTGAAATCCAAACCCCAGTAACCCCCACCCCGAAATAAAGGACCACATAAGAAATAGAAAAGACATATATTTGGTGTGAAGAAACACTTGGGGGATGAAGATAAAACCAAAATGTTAATACAAGATTCACTGATAATAGTGTCAATTACCAAAATAATCAACACATATTCAACAATAAGGATACTAATGACCATATATTCCACTTTTCTGTGTGTGTGTGTGTGTTTTCCATTCCCTCTGTTTTTCTTAGGGTGCAACTTCATCCTTTTCAACAAACAAACAAATGTTGCCGAATTCAACAAGTACATTTTCCAATTTTGATAGAAACATGTTGCATCAGACACGATCAATTTCTAGTATAACTATTGTTTAATAGAGGTTTAGATCATAAGATAACATATAATCAAATATTGAAATCAACCCATGAATATTAACATAGTTTCACAGCTATGCTGCATAATACTAGGCTCCACATAACCATCTTCAAATAACAATCCAAATTCAAAACTTAGGACAATCTCAGAAATCCAAAAATCTTAAGAATACTTGTATAAAATTCGAAATACATTTTTTTTCAAACAATCAACCTCACCCCCATTTTTTAGTTCAAAGCTTTTGGTTGATTGTCTTTATCATGAGATTCACAACAACTAAAGACAGTTTAGCTAGGAAAGTAAAGCATCTACAATCACAAGCTCAAGTTTGAGGAAAATATATTACAGTTGATAGACAATGCTAAAAGTTTTAGCTGTTTGATTCTACTAAACAAAGTCATAATCAAGCAAAAACTTAAACATAAAATAAACCGGACTTGGTAATAATCACTAACCCAGCACTCCAGGACCACCATGGTCACTATAGTATATAAATATGTGATCATTAGGACCACTATCGACAACCTTTCCACTGCCACCAGTAAGAGCTGACTTATTTCCAAGTAAAGCAGCAAAGAAGTTGTTAACATTAACATCATCGCCAGTATAATCCTGCCGTAAAAGAGGACCACATAAGGAAACAAAAGAGACACAAAAAAACAAAAAAAAAAAAAGAAGATAATTTAAAAAACCTTAGGGACTCCCTTGTAAACATCATCTCCATGTGGACTGTTAATGATGACTCCGGGGCGTGGATTGTCTTCATTGTTAGCAATGTCATCATACATAAACACAATAATGTTCTCCTCTTTCAAACCACCTTTCCTCAGCACTTGATACGCGTGACAAACATCAGACTGTTAAATTAATTAACAAAAGGTCATCATCATCATCATTAACTAATAATATTTATAAGTAAACAGGGGAAATGAGTTACCTGATGTCTGTAATTCCAGTAGCCATTGGAACCAGCAATTAAGATGGCCCATCTGGTGCCTTCATTGTTATCATCATCGGATTGGAAGAATCTAGAAGCTTGGGAGGGTAATCGGAGGAAATCATCTCCGGTGGTGGTGGCAGCGGAGAAGAGAGGGATAAGGGTGGCGATGATGAGAAAGAGAAAGCGAGCCATGAGAGGACGGACGGGTTGTTAAAGTAAAGTCGGGATGATGATAAGATAACAGATCCCTGTCACTTAATAAAAAAACAAAAAAAAAGGTATTTCGGAAGAAAAAGACGCAATAGGAAAGAGCGTCAAGGAATCCTGTCGTTGGGGGCTTTCCCACTTTCTTGTTCTTGTTAGTTACTCCAAAAAATAATTCGTATGAATAATCTATTTTTTCTTTTTCTTTTTCCTTTTTGGTTCACTAAAAATAATCTATCTATCTTGCTACTTCAACAAAAAAAAAGCTATCTTGTTTGTAAGTTATTGTTCAACTGGAAAAATGATGTCAAAATTGTCAGGTCTTACATTGTGATTCAAGTTTGAATTCTAATTCATTTATTTATACGAGTGTATCAATTTTGTATGATTATCGTTGTTTCATCTATAAAAAAAAAAAAAACATATTCAAAATATAAGTGACAATTGAATTAACAAAACTTAATAAGTTCGGTCCAAGTTTTAGTTTAAATATATCAATTTTAGTTGGCTTAATTGTGTCTCATATTTAAAATCGAAGTGAGTAATAAATAATATTAAAGAGGCAAACATCAAATTTTAACCATTAGATCTAATTAATCGATTGACTCATAATTTAATTTAAAAAACAAATTAACAGTGAGACACACACGATTCTCTCTTCTTTCTCTAATGGAAGCACCATCATTGAACGATGCACAGTGCTCCCCAGAATCATAAAATACATCATCGCTGCAATTCCCTCTTATTTCTCTTATCATAAGGCTTGTTCAAGTCCTTTTTCTCAATTTCCCATTGACACCTTCCAATAGACCCGACCACCCTGTTGATTTTAAAGCATATATCAATACTTAATTCATATTAATTTGTGGTTTGTTGGAACCGAAAATCATGAGATGAAATTAAATAATGAAAGTGCAGATCTTGTGAGTCTCAAATTTGTGGCCATAAACCAATATCCAAGTATTTCAATAATCTTCAAATGCCAGATGTACTTTTGTTTCCTTTCAAATTTTGGGATAAATTTTTCACGTGGCATCATAATTTGTGTGGCTTTAAATTAAAATCCAAAGTTTGTTCTGGTATGGCTAATTGATGGTTGCTTCAATTGCACTATGAAATTAGGTTTCACTGACGGTGACTGCAAAATCAAATTAGAGAAAGAAGAGAGAATTGTGTGTGTTGGATTACTGATTTGTTTTTTAAATTAAATTATGAGTCATTCGATTGATTAGATCTAATGGTTAAAATTTAGTGTAAGTTATAAGACTTACTCCTGATGTCAATGGATCCGACAACAATATTAAATATGATATAATATAGATACTTCTTTCATAAAAGTGAAATTTGCTTATAATAATAAGTGAATACAATATTTCACATATATACTTCTCTCATTTTAGAGTAACCATCTAAGTGACTGTTTGGCAACACATTTTTTCCCCTAAAA
>Ga0315913_1003606_pt1 | contig 18608 bp, 6 predicted proteins | sample MpolsnodulesMG_FD_207736 | JGI IMG/M metagenome (GOLD analysis project Ga0315913, IMG submission 207736) | Medicago polymorpha root nodule microbial communities from Los Angeles, California, United States - small nodules | ecosystem: Host-associated > Plants > Roots > Nodule | place: USA... | reverse complement strand
AAGTAAAATAGTTCTAGAAGGAAATAAAAACATATTAAATCTAAATAAAATAAACTTAAATATTAAATAAAAGACACTAATTAATGACTCATTATTGACTCATCAAATAGGCCACATCATTTAGTTAGTAGAGATAGTTTTTGCTTTTTTTTAAATAAAAAAAAGAAGGGGATAATTTTTGCATATAAGTACTTAACTTGTGCATTATAATTAGACACGATGAATCAAGCACAAAGCTTATTTATTTTATTTATTTCTTTATCAATTTGTCTTTAGCATTTCTTAGACGTATGGATACATGACATCATGTATCATTTCTTTTAGTGACATTGTTAAACCAATAGTTCACAATGTGGTTTTGTAAGTCAAGAAGTTTGAGGTTTTTCTTTGATGGCAAAATACCCCATACCAACCACCGTGGAGGAAGGACGGGGAAAATAAGACTCCATAAACCCTCCAACACCAGAGCAGACACCCTAGGAGAGATGGACCAAATCTACTACCCAAAAGCAGAGACAAAATAATATGACAGATCTCGAACCCCGCTCAAAGGCACCTAAACCCCGCCCAACCGCAACAAACTATTGATCTCAACAGATAGATGGTTCCATAATCCATTCATAATGGGAACAAGGATGACCAGAGCACATCCCAAAAAACCAGCACCAAGAGACGAAGTGATTTTATCGACCAATTGCTCCACATCAACTATCCTACTAAAGAACACTAGATCATTGCGAGCAAACCTTGAAATACCACTCGAGGCAAAACAACTCCCAAAACACTCTCCCAAGGAAAGAACAACATCCCTGAAATAGTCATAACACATCTCACGAAAAGGACAGACTCCCAAAGTAACCAACTCCTCTAACAACTCCATAACCAAGTTTTGCTTCCAAACAAAAAGGATCTGCCTCCAAAATAAGTTTGAAACCCACATATCAAATACCCAAGATCCTAAAGAGGCTACCAAGACATATTGTTGGTTTGAAATATGGAATAGCCGAGGAAAATTTTCCCTCAGCGGAGCAGACCCACCCCAATGTCACCCCATAAGGAGGTTTGAGCACCATCTATTGTGACTCAAAAAACACCATTTGAAAGTCAATCGCTACCAGTTGCAACATCCTAACCAAGCAAGGTAACCTTTTCCACCATGCATATGTTTTACTTATTCGCCCACTCATCCCTCATTGGATGGACCCTACAAGATTCATATCATAGCGCGCACAAAAAATATCCTTCCACATACATGAACCCTCAGATAAAATCATCCATCGCCACTTACCCAACAAGGCTTGAACGAGTCAATTCTGGTGGCAATTCTTTTAGCAATACCCTACAAGGGAATCAAAGTTTTACATGCATTGTCGATAAAGGCCAATTGACCACTACATTGGTATGAACTCAATATGTTCGTCCAATTCTTACCTTCTAATCCATATTTCCAACCTAGTATTTTTGCTACAGTTGACCCTATGAGGCACCTGGTGATGAATGATACTTCCAACGAGCTAATTTTCAAGTTGGACAGGTACATATGGTACAGATACCACTCGAGGCAATAAGACAAAATGGCATGTCGCAAGTTTCGCAATATGGCAACTACATGTCTCAAGTTAGCGAATATGTCTAGGATTAGCAGAAATACGACACCCGCTTGTGATAGCATACTAACATGTGAGGACACTTGTTAGCATTTCTCTTGTTTTTAAGATGAAAAACAATCTTGTGCATTATGCAAAACACATCTTACTTATTCGATATAGATTTGACTGGTTTGACCTGTTTATCAATCACCAATACTTGACACGATACAGATATGATACCGATACGATTTTTTTCCTTCAAAACTCCCGATACGATACGACTTCGATACGTTATTAAAAATTTGATTTTAAAACTAATAGTATAAGTGCACAATGTATAAACATAACTAAAAATGATAATAAACAAACATTCACATTAATGAAAATGATCAAAACAAGTGACACTTACATAGTTTTTTCTACACAAATTAGAATATAACTAAACATCATCAATGGTAATCGGTGGCAATGGTTGGAAGAGGGAATATCTATCGCTCAGTGGTTGACGAGGAACCCTATTTTTTTGGGGTTAGAAGAGACAAATGTTTTTAACAACGCTGCGAGTCTATGTATTTTTATTTCTTAATCTTTTATTATTTTATTAGAAGGAAATATGTAAGATAGAAGTATCGGTGTCGGAGTATAAGTTGGTCGTATCAGAATATAAGTTAGCAGATACTTTTTTCAATATCAGATACGTGTCGAACACAATTCTTCACCATTTTTAAAGTATCGGAACTTCATCAAGCCTGTTTTTAAGTAGTTGCATGGAAAAACCCTCTCTTTCTCTTTCATCAAGTATTCAATTTCCTTAACTCAACACATACATATAAGTGATAGATACACTAGAGATAGTGAAAACAGTAAAACAAAAGAGAAACAAAGGAAAGCAAGCAATGTCAGGTGTATGGGTATTTGACAAGAAAGGTGTGGTGAGGTTAATAACCAACCCAACAAGAGAATCCTTCGAGCACAAGACAGAACCAACAACTCATCCAGGAACAGCAACAGCACCAGGTGCTAGACCAAGAGTTCTTGTATACCTTCCAACAAACCAAGTCATTAATTCCTTCTCTCAACTTGAGCAACGACTCACTGAACTTGGTTGGACTCGTTACTCTCACTCTCATCTTCCTGACCACATCCAGTTTCATCGTTCAGACACATCTCCACACCTTCTCTCACTCCCAAGAAACTTCTCTAGTTTTAAGCACTTTCATTTGTACGACATTGTTATTCAAAATCGTTCTTTCTTTCAAGTTCGTGACCCTACTTCTTAGTTCTAACTACTAAGCCTATACATAGCTTCATTTTGTCCTTTATCATCATCTTGATCGTGCATTGTTAGTTAGCTAGGAAAAAAATTCCTCTTGCCCTATGTTCCCACCCTAGCTGTATACATAGACATGTATAACATGCATTGTATCATTTTGATGAACAAGTAATATATAATTTTTCTGCCTCCTTTGATTGAATTGAAAACTTCATGATACCACGATCATTGAGTAATTTATTCGTTGGTAGTGATAATTAGCTTTTTAATTAGTATTTTTTCAGTTTAGGTTTAAATATTTTATCCTCATGGTTATGTTGGAGCTTTGTTCTCCTGATTAGTTTTTATGATTAACCAAGTTTAAATGTAAATCCTTGTTATGCAATCATCTTTTTGGTAGAATGCAATTATTTCCTTTCATAAGCGTATTTCTATATTTCTATACAGATGTATGTTTTTGAAGACTGTAAAATTAATGGATTTTTTGTACCCAAAAAAGAGTAAATTTTTTAAAAATATAAAGTGAGTTTTGAAAGTATATATGTGTATATGGAATTAAAGAGTATCTACTCTTGTTGGATATGATTGTAAAAGTGTTTACATCGAATTTATATAGAATCACCGAAATTTCCAAAATTTGAAGAACTATAACAGTAATTTTTTTAAAGAAATATGGAATTTATTAATAATTTTACTAAATTAAAAATATTATTCATCATGTATCATGCAGTACTTCTTTTTTTTTAGGGGAGTATCATGCATATTAATTACTTGAAAATAATTGCAATATTCAGAATTTGCTCTTCCCTCAATAAAGGAAAAGAAAAGAATTTGCCCTAAACCCTTTTATTAATGTGATAAACTCTAATAACGTATCTATTAATGAAGCGAACAAATTGATGTATCTTCATTTTTTATGTTTTGATGTAAACCTTCAGTTTTATTCATATGACTATGGTCAAGAACCAACCAACAATGCAACTAGTTAGTTACTACTTACTATTCACAACTGATATAATTAAGTTAGAAACGAACTAGTGGCGTGGCTGTAAATAAGCAAAATACTGATCTAATCGTTGAAATATGTGAACAAGGATTCTCAAGTCATGCGTTTCCTTTCCCTCTTGATTGTGAAACTTGCCATCTTCTGTAAAAAGCTGAATTAGATGATGCAACACAATAGTAGATTATATAAATAAGCTGGTAGCTGTCAACCTCTCAAGCTGCAGTGTAGTGTGCACTTTGTACTATCTTATATATTTTTGTATAAAAAATATCATCATTTTGGGTCTATAAAGGCTACTCAAGTTATAGCTAGACTCTACTGTATGGTCATTGAGCTATAGCCTATAGCTGAAATTTCTTGGACTAGCTATGGGGAAGGGGGATGATAAACATTTTTTAATTGGATTTATTTAGGATTGGATTTATTTTTTAAGGGTTTGACTAACAAACGTTTAAGTGTATTGATTAGGAATTTTGTTAATAGAAATTTTGTTTTAAAAATACAAATTTTTACTCTTATATTAGCAATAGTTACGCAATTTTTTGATGTAAATTTACTTATTAAGGTACAACGACCCAAAAATACTCATTAACATTCTCTATTTTTTATTTAGGCCAATTTTTTTTTTTTAAGTTTGACAAAAATGTCATTTTACTCAAGTTTTTTAAATTTTTAGTTGGTCCTTATTACCTTTTCACTGACCAATTTTTTTTTTTAATTTTTTATATACTAGAGTTTAGCTAAACTCTATTAGTATATAAAAAAATAATATTGTGAAATTATTTATTAAAACCAATGAAATTTTTAATATACTTTTCGTTAAAAAAATGATTTTGATATTTTTGAATAAAAAAGTAGCCTATTTTCAATCAAAACTAAAACATTTACATTTTAAAAATAATTAAATATTCAAAAAAGTTGAGTGCATACTTTCAACTATTTCCTAACAGAATAATTTTATTTAATATTCTTTAACAAGAGTCCTAAGGGTATTTTTTTTACCATTTTTCATGAAATAAAATAGGAGGCAAAATTGTATCCAGCTCATTTTTTTTTCAAATAATTTAGTGGTTAAAAATTTACATTTTTTAAAGTGAATAAGTGTGGTGTCTAAAGTTCAAACCTCGATCCTTAAATATATTATGTATTTTTCTTACCAACTGAACTAAATTCACAAAAACAATTTATAGATTTTTTATTATATGACGAAAGTCATTTGTATTTTTTTAGAAACCAAAAATCATATGCGGTGGTTTAAATTAGATATTCATAGCAAGTCAGTTTTTAATTTTTTTTTTGGTTACAAATTGATCTTTTAATCAGAAAATATGTGCAACGTGATCCTATTTTCATCATGTTCAATTAAAAAAGTGTTTATACATACACATAATGTTAAGTTGATAGGTCCAATTCACCGCTCTCAAATTTAAGGTTCATAGGTGTGTTATTCTATCTTGATTTCAAACAAAATACATCAATTACTTTATTTATAATATTGTTGATGAAATATTTATTTGTAACATTAGGCTTTAATTAAAAAACAAAAAGAATAAAATGTGCATAAATAATCATATTTGATGTCATAAACATTTTTTGACCTACCACATAAATGTTAAATGGTTCATAAGCACTTTTTAAAAAAGATTACTGAAAATGAATAAATATGTAAAAAATTTATGACTTAAATGACTAATTTGTAACAAAAAAAAAACTTAAAGAAAAATACTAACGAATATCCTGAGACAAAAAAAAAAAGTTTAGCTAGCGACAAATATTATCAAGAAAGTCTGTGAATACAAATTCAACCAATACAAAAGCTCGCTTTTGCGGAATTCACGGGATCCGGTGGAAAAAAAAAATGCTAGTCAATAATATTGAGTTACTGAAACACACTTTCGGGATAGTTCTTTGAACATTTTGTCGCTATATATTATTTAAGAAAAATGCTAACGAATGACATAAATCACCCTTTAAAGCTCATAAATGGCAACTATTTATGAAAACGTGTTTATTCAATGAATTGAAAATTGAAATATTTGAGTTTTTTTAAAGAATAATTGTTTATTTTGGAAAACTTAAAGGGTTATCCAAAGATACTCGTTAACAAGACTTTTTTTTGTCAAGTAGTTTAATAGTTAAAAATTCATTTTTTAAGATAAATAAGTTGAATGTTAGGGATTTCAACCCTGACCTTTGCATACATTATGTAATGTCCAATTTGCAAGGAAAAAAACTTATGGCCTATTTGGTTTGACGTTTAATACATATAACTCGGGTCCCAAGACTCTATTCACCGTGATTTCAATAAGCTACGAATTCAAGTTTCTAGTTGGACGTGCGGCCACGTCCATCCCACCACATAAACAACCAAGTTCTTAAAAATAATTTCGTTATAGACATCCATTTTAAAAGATTAAGAGAGGTATTTGACTTTATTTAGAAGAAGATGGTAATTTATACTCCCTCCGTGCACATTTAAAAACAAAAAACAACTTTTTATTAAGTCACATTTATAGATTAGATGTACTAGTATTCGATGAATTTAAATAGTATTTTTTGTTTATAAATATAACATGAAGAAGTATATGCTTTTTATTTTGTTAGTAGAATGTTATGGAGTACTCAAAGGACAACCGTTAAGTAACCATGACAAATAAATTTTTATAATAAAAGGTATAGATTTTTATCAAAAATAAAACTTATATTTTTATAATAAAATTTATATGACGTATAGTCAAAATTTATACTTTGTTGACTCCTATTCAGCCGTGGTCCCCACTTTTAAAACATACATAGAACAAAGTTATATCACTTTTTGAATGGCCCACTATGATGGGGTCTTTTGGGGAATGAGAGATTTGCAACGACGAAGTACGAAAACAGAGAGACTCAGTGAAGTGAATCACACCTTCTGATTTGACACCTCATCTGGCTCATATCACAGCAGCCTGCGAAGTTGTACCAATAATTCCATTCATACTCAAAGTCTCCTTTTCTAAGTTGTTATTTTTAAAAACAAAGATATCTTTTTACATGTAATTATATAAATTAATCTCTCAAGTTTGGTTGAACTAGAATCCAAAATATTAGTTAAATAAAAAACGCATCTGTTATCTCATCTAAACAATTTTAGATTCTATGTTGCTATTTGATAACGAAGTTTCTAACAATAACAATTGAGTTTCTATGTTTTTGATAAATTTAGCAAAATAAACAAAGATAAAGTTTTTGGCTTAAAGTCTCATTTATCTAAGACTAATACAACAACCAAATGTTTTTAGGCAAAAGCTAGTAGTATTATTAAAAGTTTTTACCATACATTAAACTCTCGGTCACAATTAATTAATTCAATATGTTTAAAACAATTAATCAATGAACAACATCTCTAATTCCAATGAGAAAATTTAGTGTTATTGATTCTATAAACACAACTCAATTGGTAGTTATAAAGACAATTTTATGTAGGAATTAAGGATGAAACTCAGATTTAATACTTCTTCACATTTAAAATGTGTGAGCTCAACCCATTAAACTACTTAACAAAAAAAAAATCAAGTGTTAACAATGAATTATCTCTTAAAATCAATTATGTTGTGTGAGGTTTGACGTTGGGTGGTGTCTTTATTGGTACTTTGATGTACGAGATGTAGGAGCTTATTTTTAGGTGTTTCGTCTATATACGATGTCCTTTGTTTGCTTCTTTCATGCTCATCCTGTTTCATCTTGAGCACCTATATACAATCCATTTCATTGAATTTAGAATCTTTTTCATTATTTTTTTTATCAGACAATGCAACACATTAAACACAAAATATAAAGAATAAACATAAGCGTCAAATTGCATTAACTAGGACTCATAGATTACATAGTTCAACTAATACATAGAGGTCCATCGTTCAATCATAATCTAATTAGTTTTGCTACCACGATAATCCTTAACATAATCAAAGGTTTAAAGAACAAATCGTTCAATGGAGACGGTAAAGGTCTTCAATCTTATTGACAATGGTAGAAAATCGCCACCTTTGGTCGCTTGAATCACTCAATATGCCTTCACTCGACCAAAATTTGAAACCCTTGCATATGGCTGAAGTTTGGAACTTATATGCAAAATTATCAACTCTTGCACTCGTGTTGCGCACATGTTTGTTTTCCTCGTGCGTATCCTTCATTTATGCGTTGTCATGTATTGATTGCCAATACACGCTTCACGCTTAGTGCCATGCACATTGTGCATGATCCAATAGCGAAATCTCTTTCTCATTGATCAGAAATGTGTCGCGCGTAGTGCCTTACACCTCATGCATGTATAGTAGCGAAATTGTGTTCCACTTCAATTCTTCAACTCTAATGGAGAATAAACCTTTTGACTTGCAGTCGACACTTTGGACATAATATTTTTTAAGTTGTCTGGACTTCAATTCTTAATTGTAAATAGTTTTCATATAGAAAGTCTAATATAGTCACAACCCCAAATCAAAAAGATTTAGGCACACTCAAATAAAATGAAAATATTAAAACAAAAATAAACCAGTCACATCAACTAACATCATTTAATTTTATTCTCATTTAACTTTTTCTATGTTTTGTGAGTGTGCCAAAATCATTTCGATTTGGGGTTATGCCCATCTAAGACTTTCTCCTTCATCGAATCAACTTGCGGTTGCTGGTTATCTCAAATAAAATATTGACACCTTACAAAGTTGTTTGGTTGAAAAAAAAATACAATGAATTACAATGATTCTTTTTAATCCATGAAATACTTTTCATATACTATAAGTAACTCAATTAGAAACCTTTAAAATACAAAAATAGAATGGTAAAGAGACCGTAAAATACTAAAAAATCATTTTATGCACGAACTAACCTAAATTCCTATTTTTGATGAGTTTTTTTTTTTGTTACAATTGTTTCCTATTTTTGATGAGTTAAAAACGAGACTTCACTTAAATCCGAAAAAATAAATTGCTATGCGATCAAAGTCAATAAATTTGTAAAAAATAAATAAAATGCTCTAATTTCCTAAAAAAAAAAGAAGCTCTAATGTCACATATTAGATAGACTAAATTGCACATCTTCACAATAGCGGAAAATCATAATTATATAGTATATCATGTCAAGAACAAAAAACGCTAAATCTAGTTGCATAAATTTATGTCACCATATATAATATAAGGATAAGAAGGTGTGATAAAACTTATCTCATAAAGAAATCCTCTTAATCTTGATTTGATACTCTTAAATGTCTCTCTTGATTGATTATAAGATAGTATTTTTCCCTTATTCTTTCTCAAGCCTTGATAGATAGGTATACATTGACAACGAGCCTCTCTCGTTGGAGACATGCCATAGGAAAGTTACTCTAATATTCAAATCATTGCTTATATGTCTCAAGACATGTATTTATAAAGTGGAGAGTGAACCTACCATTTCATGTAGGATTACGATGGTTGTATCAATTCTTTTATGAATAGTTGTAAGATGTCAAACCACACTCTTTCATGAAGAGTTGAAATGAGTACATCCATCATGAGTTCATTCAACTATTTGCAACACTATTTAAACACATACAACATGTGATGACCAATATTCATGATCACAAGATTAATGTTTCAAAAACCCGTTTAGATATTATTCAACCAATATTTAATAAATCAACAAAAGACCAACATTTACAAATAAATTTTTTAACAAAATTTTCATATATAGCACTAGGTTTGTAAAAATTAAAATTTATGATGCTTTTCCAAATTACACCAACTCAATGGCTATATATTGCTTTGCCTTAAACTTAAGGCATCAAAAGGTTGATTCAAGTCATCGAAAAATCAGTATCGTGCTCAAGAGATTACATCAATCAAAATTGTACTACGTAATCTCATATCAAAGCAAGATTGATTATGAACACATTAAGAAGATCAAATATTCACATCTTCTCCTCAAACATAAGTGCACCGTAGAATCCTTGGAGGAAGTAGTTTCAAGTTGAAGAGCGTTTTGACAAATTATAATATACATATATATGGCCTTTGGAAGATTACATCAGAAAACTAACAGTGAAAGGTAGTATTAAGCTTTCCATCAGAAGACTTCAGCAAAAAGGAAATAAATGGCAAATTGAACCTTGTGTCTGACGGCAAATTTGAGCAGAAAGAAAACTATAAGAGAAACAATTCATTTGTTGTGCCTAAATGTTGTGAGTGGTATAAGCCAGGTAAGTATCTATTGCCATAATTTTGTGACCATTAGGTAAAACTTTCGAAAACGCTTTATCACAATTTTCATAAGATCTCCAATATAGTTTATAAAATCAAGTTATAGCATATACAAATATTATTTTATTTTTTGTTATAAAAATAACTTATACAAGCTTATATTGCAAGCATTTATCATGATTAGGGTTTGTGCTATAAGGTGCAAATAAGTTGTTTATCTAAGTTGATCCATATTCAAAAAACGATTGAATGCTGAATGCTCTGTTTGGGAAGATGTTTCTACTAACTTAGTAGATAACTTGTATCGTATATGCTTGTATAATTAAGAAAGAAATTGAATGTTAGATAAATATCATTTCTAAGGAACTTTTATAATGTTTTTTCATATACTACAAAGAGTGTTTGAGCTAATAGTGAGGAATAATGTTGATTCAAAGTTGTTGACTTGAGCCAATCAGCGCTTGAGCTAATTAGTGAAGATTATGTTACAAGTAGTTTATAATTACTGAGGATTAATATTGGATTGCATAGTCACATTCAAGTGATCTTCATCATATCAATTCATACTTAAACAGTTATATGATAACTAACTTGTAACAAAAAAAAAAACAGTTATATGATAATAACTATTGTCAAAATAAAAATAAACTCAACTAACCACTTCTCCAACTAAGAAAAAGAGGTTGAGGAACCATTCATAAAACTATGACACTTACTATAGATCTTGTATCAGACACAGATGCTCTAACCCAAAATTGAATGAAGTCACAATAGTCTAGAATTAAGTGATGACTGCTTCTTTTCCCATCCATGAGTTCTCATGCACTCTATGTAATTTGGATTATAAAATACTAATGGCATAAACATCCATAAAAATCTTTAAAAATACGTTGAAATATCTCGAATTTTATAATCCGAATAGGGTGTGCGAAAAATTTATAGGGTGAGAAAAGTAATGGTCTTAAGTGATAGCCATCAAAATGACGACCCTAGTGACTTTGGCCCAATAAATCAATAATATTGGTGTTATCTTTTCCCCACCCTCACTACCAAAACATTCCTCATGTTCTCAAAAGTACATTTCGATGTGATACACATTATCTAAAAGTGTATATTTGAACTTTACAAAATTAATATTCTCTTCAATTTGGACCAAGTACATGTACATTTTCGTTTATATAAAGAATTAGAGTATTACTTTTTTTGAAATGTCAACATTCAAACTCATGTCAGGTAGAAAAAAGTCGAACAACACTCCTACTTGCTCCTCATTATTTTTCCCCTTAAAGATGGTTTGACAATTTGGTTAGAGCATTTGTCAAAGAGTGACCCAAAAAAAGATGTACAGCTTGACAAATCATAAGGGTCCAAATTAATAAATAACATAGAGAATCATGTGGAGTGGGAGTACTATCTAAAGTCAAAAGATTTTGCAACCACATAATTATCTAGAAGGACAAGGTTCAGTAGTACTGAAACACAACATTCAGTAATTACAGTTTTATATGATGTTGTGAATTCGGACTCAATTCCAAACTTCGCATTAATGAAATTTAGATTCATGGAACAAGTATCAATGACAACCAACAACCAAAATTAACCACAAGCAACAACAACAAGTGCATAGCAAAACCACAATCACACCAAAGAATAAACAAGATAAAGAGAGTAAAGAAAAGATAACAACATCAAGAAATGTTCACCCAGTTCGGTCCAACTTGACCTACTATGGGGGAGAGATTGATCCCTCCAATCCACTATCAATGAGTTCTTACAAAAGAGATACAAATGGGTTACAAGAAATTAGCTTCAACAAACTCACAAAGAACAACCCTAATTTCTACACATTTTTCCAATCTCACCAACGAACAAGACACTCAATGATTTTCACTCACCAAGGTGTTTACAATTGTTTCGCAACTCTAGAATCTAACCCCTAAAAGAGAACCAACCCTTAGCCTTTGATTTCACTAAAGATCTTCTCTTTTGGGTTCACATCACCCAAGTTGCTCACAAAAGACACTCATGTGTTTTGTAACCCCATGAATCTTCCCCAAAAGGTACCAACCCTTTTCCAAGAGCCCCCTTTTTTGGTTATTCAAGATTCACATCTTGAAGCTTTGAACCTCACCCAAAGACCCTCAACCTTTAGTATCTAAAACCCTAAAATTTCTCTCCTTTGGTTTCCATGAGATTCACCAAGCTTACCCACCAAATGGGTCATGGAGTGCTAAAATAGAGTTTCAGATCTGTCAAAATCGTGTCACGGTTCATTGTGTACGACCCAAGGTACACAAATCTTATCCACAAATCGTGTCACGTTTTCCCAAATCGTGTCACGATTTGGCTTCAGGAGCAATCTTACATTCGACATCAGAAATCGTGACACGGTTGCCAAATCGTGTCACGATTCTTCACTTTCTCAAATTTCAATTTTTGAGTCACATCTCAACATATGATTTTATATCCAAAATATGTATCATATTCCAAATCAATTTCAACTATTCTTTCACATAACAATAAGAAGACATATCTTGGCCAATGTTTTAGCCTATAGTCAGAATTATGTATACATGAAAGAAAGCAAGAAAGAATCCATACTAACAGAATATAGCATCAGCCTTCAAATGAATTTAGTATTATAGCAATCGTGTGTTACAAAATAGTTTAGGAGAAATCACACCCTAATACAGACTACAACAAAAATGAGCCAACCATAGCAGTAATACAAAAGTACAAGCCTGGCTACCTTCCCTTCCCAGTTACTTTTACTAGTTACAAACACTTGACAGAACTCGGATAACACTCGATATTATTTGTCGCTGGACATCGGCAATCTCAGGTAGAAATGTTAAGAGAAGCTTGGTTCTTGTGCACAAGCTGCTCCAAAGTGCTAACAACTTCATCCATGTTAGGCCTGAAGGATTTTTCTGATAGGCATTTCAAAGCAAGGGAGGTTACCTTATAGGCTTCAACCGCTGAACACTGCCCTTCAAGCCGACTGTCTAACACCCTCAAAACCTTGCGTTTGTCAGTGAGATACGGTTTAGCCCATTGGACCAAGTGGTGTTCTCCATATGGTTTATTCTTGTTAATTACCCTCCTACCACATACCATTTCAAGCAGGACAACTCCAAAACTATAGACATCACTCTTAGTAGTAAGAAGACCTACACTAACAATGTTTTTAGCTATTAACCTTAATCATGAAAAAAATTCAAGCCTCGCAAAGAATAAAGATAAATTAGTCTTAAGCAAGGCAACTGAGCTGAATCTAGAATAACTTAAAAAAATTAGAAAAGGAGAAACGCGAAACTAAAATATGGTTTGGGAACATGAACTGGAAAATACCTGAATCTACATATTCAGGAGCTGCATATCCGTTATTTCCCACTAACGTGTTGGTGAAGATGTGACTTTTGTCACCTGTTGGACCATCCCTTGCCAGCCCAAAATCAGAAAGCTTTGCATTATAATCCTGCAACCAAATCCAGAAATATGTATCTGAGACATGTTATCCCAATAATCTCTTAAATTTATCAATCCTATTTCTTTCTTTATTTATCAGAAGCAAAAGACTAAAAGTCTACAATTCTACATACAGAATCCAACAAGATATTTGAAGTCTTAAAATCCCTATATATCACTTTGTTTTCAGCACTGTGCAGAAATGCAAGCCCTTTGGCAGCGTCGAGAGCAACCTTCAGACGGAGGCTCCATGAAAAAGGTTGAAAATATGATCCTCCTGTTTCAAATTTCAATAATATTGCTAATCTTAAACAAACTTCTTCCGAAGTTAAAAACTAAGGGAAAAGATGGGAAAGGAATAATAACTCACTCCTGAACAAGTGATTCTCCAAGCTTCCACGAGGCATAAACTCATAAACGAGAAGACGGTGTTCACTTTCAAGGCAATAACCGATCAATCTCACTAAACGAGGATGAGAAAACCTTCCAAGGTAGTTGACTTCAGCCTAGAAGTGAAAACAGAAACATAGTAAGGCAAACTTGTATTGTCTGCACACCCAAAAATAATTACTAACATAGTATTATTGAAACTGTGGTTTTAAATGTAGGGGTGTATACTAATTCAGTGTGGTTAGAAGAAAAAGGATGAAACAAAGCAACTTGAGATTTGCTTCTTTGAATCATTAATTAACCATAGTACCTTGCCAGCTGACCAAACAATTGATAATTAAGAAACTATCTGCTGCTTAATTATCAAAAGCAAATGATTTAAACAAGTATATTAAACTAACCAACCACTCCTTGTGACCTTGGAAGCTTTCTTGATTAAGACTTTTGATAGCAATAACAATGCCAGTGCCAGTCCCAGGTGTGGCAGCAGCCAATGAATTCTCATCAATCCAACCCTTAAAAACTGCTCCAAAACTACCTTCTCCTAACACATTATCTGGACGAAAATTTCCAGTGGCTGTCGAGAGTTCTGCATAGGTATAACTCTTTAAAGTGGATGACGGCAAGATCTCACCCTCACTTTGAGCGGTCTGAGGTACTGATACAACGGAAACCTTATTGTTTGAATTTAACCCTGCCAGTTAAAACTTTCATGAACATCACTTGAAAAGTAAACATACATTGAGCTATCAAACTAGATCTTCAAGTGTGTTCATACAATGAAATACATCGAATTTGGCATCTTGAGGGAGAAAAGATTCAACATTAAGCCTCATGAACACCACGTTATGAAAATACTATTACTATTGGAGCCAATATCTTTAAACAAAACAAATTAGCATCAAATTTAACAAGATAAAGGAGTTAAGGAATTTTTGAATATTGAAACTTAGAAACCAGGGCTAATAAGTTCATCTCATATCTGTGGACCAAAAACATAAACATAAGCAAAAGAATGTCATTCTCTCTCCAAAAAAAAAAAGCAAAAGAATGTCATTAACAAATCAAAGGAGTTAAACAACTCGAAGAGGAAGGAAACCAAACATAAATCAATTTTACCAAAAGCATATTCTCCATGCAGTCTTTTTAAAAACACAGAAGGTAAAGGAGGAATGATCAAACTTGGAGAAAATAAAAGGAAATGAGTGGTGATACCTTGACTCTAGGAATAACTCTTACATGAATTACTCAACTTAACAAGTCATTATAAACAAGTATGAAGCACGAACTCTAACACAACACGACATGTCGACATCCCTAATGTAAAAAGCACAGGACAATGACATCGCTACATATATCATACGACTCGGACACCGACACGTGTCGAACAATATGACACGCCTGATCCTTACGGTGTCTGTGCTTCATATATAAACAATAAATTTCATTGATTCAACCGTTTATTATTGCCACAACGTATTAATACTCAAATACTCAGTTGTGAAGTCAGACTCAAAACTCACAAAAATAAACTTAGATGTGCGGAGCAAAAGGAAGTAGTAACCAATATCAAAGTAGTCTCAAGCAACAATAACAATTACAATAGGAGACCTATACAGTGGCGGAGCCAGAATTATTATAAAGCCTGGGCAAAAAAAATTTGCAACACATTTATAGGGGTTTATATAAGAAATTGCAAGCAAATAAAACAAATCTAAAGAAATTTCCCAATTTATAGGGATTTATATAAGAAATTTATAGAGATTTATATAAGAAATTGCAAAAAATTTGGGCCGGAGCCCGGGTGAGTGCCCGGGGTCGCCGGGCCTTAGAACCGCCCATGGACCTATACCTAATCTAGTAACCGAGTGTAAAGCACAAACCATTAACAAACGATAAAGAGAAGAGAAACCAACACACAAAGATTTGATCATCTAGTTCGGCCCAATAATGACCTACGTCCTATGTTGCATTGGTACGGGTACGATATCTGGTAATACGACAATTTTAGAAAAAGTAAGGTACGGGTATGTCAATAAAATCATAAGTTTTGTTATAGAATATAACATGAAAGAGTTAAATTCTTCGATTCACAACAAAAAAATCACAATAAAAGTTTTAAAAGTCGAAATTTAGAGTTGGTTACGGTAATAAAGAAACTCAAACACACAAATAATATTATATTGTTATATTAATGTATAAGAGAATGCCATAAATTTCAATCACAATACAATAATGAGCAAAAACGAAGTACCGTACGTGTACCTGGGTACTTTATCGTTTTACAAGTACCCGTGCTTCATAGCCTACGTCTGGAGGAGAGAGATCTCTCCACTTCACTATCAACATGACCGTCCCAATTAAAACAGAGGCCGCACTCTAATATTAAAAATGGACTCCTAATAAAAAATAGTGGTGATTTGAACAATTACAAATGAACAATAAGCATTGTTTTGATTTGTTTTTTGTTGGGTTGCATACGGGGCTGCCCCATTTTCTCCTTTTTTTTATCAAATAATAAATGTTTGATTTAGATTTACGTACTATTATAACAAAAGAAAAATAAACCCTACATCCCAATACTCATACTCGTAACCCTACAAATATTTGAGGCCCCCATAAATTGGAGGTCCGACTTCATAGAGCTCCTTACTCTTGCCCAAAGACAGGTTTGACTATCAATGAGTTCTTTACCAAGAGATATAAAAGGGGTTTTAGAAATTAGCTTAACAAGCTCTCAAAAACAAACCTAATTTCTGCCATTTTCTCGAATCTTTTTCATGATCAAGATACTCAACGAATTTTACTCACCAAAGTGTTTACAATTGTTTCCCAACCCAAGAATCTCACTTAAAACACTCAACTCTTAGCTTCTAAATTCCCTAATGCTTTGTTTGCGAGTTTGGAGGGGAAAGGAGGGGATGATTTAGAAAAAAAAGAAAGGAGTAAGTGGAAGAAATAGATGACATTACGAGGAGGGGATTTAGATGGCTTATTTTTCTCAAAATATAAAATCTTCCTCATTTGAGGAACTAAAATATTGTATTGGATGAGGGTTTTTGGGGGGTTCGAGAGAGTTTATATGAATTCTTCAAATTTAATACACGTTGTTATAATATTCTTAAAATTAAAAATATATTAGTCATAAGCATAAATTTACCGCTCTTTAAAAAAATACTCTTTCAAAAAATGTGAAAAATTTCTCAATTTTCCCTTATATTTTTGTCCCCCCCAAAGCTCTTCCTCCCCCTCTCATCCACTCCAAACTCCCAAACAAAACCTAAAAGTTCTCTCATTTAGTTTAATGAGATTACCCATCAAATGAGTCAAATAATGCTTATAAAGTGCTCACATTCAGGGAAAATCACTACACAATTTGTTTGGACCGCACCACGATTTCTCCAAAATCGTGCCACGTTCTTTACGAACCAAAAGTCAAAACATGCTCCCAACATCACCAAATAATGACAATTGCTCCAAATCGCGCCACAATTTTCCATAACTTCGAACATCAATTTTGAGTAACTTTTCTAGCACACACAAAATTTTATATAAATATGAAATTCGTACAACAAATGAGAAGGGAAGGGAAGGAAGCACACAAGAGGAAAGAAATGGAAGAACATACATACCAGTGTTACAAGGAAGTTCAGTTTTAACTTGAGCGCTCAAACAAACTCCCATGTTTAACTGCAAAAACCATGAAAGTTGAATTGAAAATAAGAAGTAACTAACAGAGAGAGCGAGTGAGAGAGGTGAAGATGAGATTGCTTCTGGGCTAAGTAAATAAATAAACAGAGAGATGGAATTATTAGGTAATGCCTTCACGCGGGAATCCACTTTGTGGACTTCCAACATTTTGCTCCATTATTTCATACTACTAATTTTCACTTGCTTCACCACTTTCTTTTTAATTAATAATAACATATTTAATATTAAATGCATAAGTTTCTATACAAAATTACTTTTTCTAACTTTTTAACATATTAAAATTTGCACGTGATGGAAAACTCTTAATAATAATAGAGTAGTGCTAAAAATTACGAAAGAATTAGCACAAGAAAAGCAAGAATGGGTGCGTGTAATGTTTTGGTTAAGCTAAATATTAGGATCTCAAACTTAAATGAAAATCAGGCGCATGTTTTGTGAAAATCAACGGTGCACGATGCTTTCGTGCATTTCGTTTTTTAACGTCCCGTAAGAATAAGCATTTCGAATAATAATCATAATAGAACTCTCATCAACTCTTCTATAATAAAGTAATAGATTAATATTTTCGACTTCCTAAGTCTAACAAAAATTGATGTAAAATCCTAATTTTAAATTAAATATATCAAATTTTATTGTTCAAACATTTTTTTATATATATAAGATTGAAGATAGTAATTTTTTTTATACAATTAAATATATAAATAATTAAAATTAAATAGAAAAATTAAATTGTCCTTAAATACAGTTATATAATACAATTGGAAGAAAATAATTAATATTACATTAAAATACCTTTTAAGTTTTAACTCCATTTCATGAAGCAACTAAGAAAGAGAGAAAGTGAGGCTTCAACAAAAAAGAAAAAAGAGACTGAGAGGGTCGTCTTTTTGGGGTTAAATTAATAAAAAGTTAAGATTAGAAAAAGAGTTGGAAAGGTACGAGGAAGGTGAGTGTGG
>Ga0315913_1003599_pt1 | contig 18627 bp, 20 predicted proteins | sample MpolsnodulesMG_FD_207736 | JGI IMG/M metagenome (GOLD analysis project Ga0315913, IMG submission 207736) | Medicago polymorpha root nodule microbial communities from Los Angeles, California, United States - small nodules | ecosystem: Host-associated > Plants > Roots > Nodule | place: USA... | reverse complement strand
AAATATTTTAATATATATTTTCATTTTTATAATTAAAATATATTATATTAAGCTATTATTTTTTCTTTTTAATTCTTTTAATACTATGTATGACTTTAATTTAATCAATTTTGTTTCTTTTTCGTATGTTTTAATGATAATCAATCATTATTATTCCACACGATTATTTTTTTTTATAAATCATATGCTATTTTTGTATCGAACCTATCATTTTATCATATTTTTATAAGATTATTATTAATAAAAAAAGGTTAAAATTTGTAATTTGGATATCCAAAAACCGATCCAAATTAAACCGCATTAATCTGGATCAGATCGGATTGATTTTTTAAAACTAATCATCCAAAACCGAACCGGACCGCATATAATTTTATCTTTGGATCGGATGAGTTTTTGCTTCAAAATTGATCCAAACCGGACCACGAACACCCCTAACCTAGATCATTACTATTAGCAACTCAATGGAAACTTTTATAAAATGACATATTTTTTCTCTTGTTAAGTTTCTTCTATGCTTTTTATTTCAAAAATGTATTTATGTTCTACTTGAACTTTTAGAGAATGATAAAAAATTTGTATGTTACATTTCTTACATAATAGAATTGATTTTTGTCCACGTTTTTAATTTGGTTTTTGTTGTTTGGTGAAAATTAAAATGTAATGTTGAATGAAATTAAAAACATTGTCGAAAATATTGCTGAAAATATGTTGTGTTTTACGTTTATAACTCGATTTTAATGTTGGAAACAAAAAATTCTATTGTCTTGAAAAAACCGTACCAACCGATCCAACTCAAACCGCATTGGTTCAGTTTGGTTTGATTCAGATTGTATTTTAAAAGTCAACCGAACCAAACCAAACCGCACCGCGAACACCCTAATTATTATATATATGTCTAAAATTGATGTTTTAGGTATGTCAAGTATTTTCCCTATTTCTATTTGTATCGTGGAGAAACAACAATCCCAACAAAATTAATAGTCTAAATCCGAGCCCACAATCGTCATCATCTTTTTTCTCCGTACATTTTGTCCGAAAGCAAAATCAAAACACTGCAAATACAACTACACCACATTTTGCGTTGACGACTCGAATTCGAACCACAACAATGGAGGAACCACCGTGTTCATCATCATCGCGATCGAGCTCCAAAGGAAAATCCTCAATCGATCCCATCACCGGCATCAACGCCCTCAGCAACGATCTTCTCCACAACATTTTCACCAGACTTCCTGCCATATCCTTCGCTTCTGCAACCTGCGTTAACAAATCATGGAATTCCGTTTGTAATCGCATCATTTCTCGTCCTAAACTCGCCTCTGCACTTTCTCTCAATCCTTCACTCCGCGTAAGTCCTAATAGAACTTGCACTACTAGGTTTAATACTTCTGCATATTTTTTAGGGATTCCAATGATTTTTTTTATCTGAATTTCGTTTCTATTTGACTAGGATGCGGTGAATGAAGTTGTTTATAAGGTTTTGTCTGAGCCAATTCGACCTTATTTTGCTATTGTCAATATTGGATGTGGATTTGATCCGAACAAGATTCTGAGGCTTGTAAGAATTTAATTAATGTCAACTTTTTTTAAGCGAGTATTATTCATGTTATGCAACTGATTTAATGCCAATGGTGCAGGTTAAGCGGAGAGTAGGGTTCAATATTCCGGTGGTTGTTACAGTGAATAATGGTATTATTGGAAGGGATGCTGTTACTGATGAATTTAAAGAGGTTCGATGTTGATAATTTTTTCTGTTATTGTTGTAGAGTCATGTGTAAATCTGAGCGAGGATGATCTGTGTAGGTGAAATGGGGTGCTCTTTTTAGTGGCATTGGTGATGAAGAATATGCGAGACATATAAATGAAGGCATAGTTTTGACAATTGGCTGTTTGCCAGGATTGAAAGTTGAAGCTATACCGTTAATACGACCAGCAGAGGTAGTAAATTTATTCAAAAATTTGGACTTTGCTCGCTATGAAAATTAATATGTAAAAGTAAGACACTTTTAAGATTAATTAGTTAATTAATACCTTGCTACCAAAGGTAGTCTCGTGCAAAAGGCAGCCTTAAGCTACCAACTGGCTTTAGTAATGCCTTAAGGCAAGAGGTGCCTTACTGAAATAAGGTGTTAATAGATAAGCAAAGATAACAGTATAAGAAATTAACTGTCCATTTAAATTAACCACTCAATTTGAAAAGTAGCAGAGTCCCAAAGATTGGCGTTGTTTATTTAACATTATGACTAGTTTATCCTCTTTATCATCACATTTAAATTGGACTCAAGTGTAATACATATTCATTTACTACTGACTACAGGGGAAAGTAGATTTTAGCATAAGAGTAGAGGGAAATATTCAAGCTTGAGGAAAATTGGTGCCACAATGGCAGTCTATGTGCGAATGGAGATTAAATAATCATAAAGACGTGAAAGTGTGTTCTAAGTTAGGGAAATGCAGAAAAATGAAACTGAAATTTAGTATTATTTTGTACGTTGTCAAAAAAAAAAATATTATATTAGATATTGACTGCTAACCCCAGGCTTAAGTCTATGACTTTGTTAATGCATGAAGTTTAATGATTCTTATAGAAATATCTTTTAAATATTTATTTACATTTCTCATAGAATCTCCGAGTGTTATGATCGCATGATTTTCATGATTTCTTCTCCCTTCTGATTCAAAGAAGGATCTCAGTTTTTAAAACTTCACCACTAGCAAGAGGAATACCCTTCCCTCACCTCAGAATTAGATAATGTGATGCTTTATTCTTTTTTTTTTTTTTTAATTTCACGAAGTTATTAATTAATAGTATTTCTGATACCAGACACCTCAAGAACCATGTGTTGATAGTTTTGTAATGGATATCAAGGAACACTCAGCCTCTGTCTCTGGTCACCAATTCCCTGTTGGGGTTATATTATTTGGAGTGAGTTAACAATCACACTTATTTACCGATATTGATTTTATTTTTGTAGTTAATTTATCAATCTTGGTTCTGTTCCTAACATTTTGATTTGGTGGCACAGGAAGCAAGCAGTGACATGAAACTGGTCATGGAGAAGTTGGGTTAGTGATTCTTGAATACATATTTATTTACTCGAAAGGAAAAAATCGGAAATTAAATGTTATGCTTGTTAGAATATTTGAGGTTTATCTCTACAATTGTATTGTGTTAATGATAAAATAAATAAACTATTATAACAGTTTATATACACAATGCTCTATTTAGTTTGAAGATATTATTATTGACTGCTTTGCCTGTAATATTTTGTTACAAAATAAGTATGGGATATACATAATGAAAATTTTATATTTAAATTTAGATGGGACGACTGTTTATTTTGTGTTAGTGCTCTAATTGGAAAGAACATGACTTCAATTAACACATTTCTGCCACAAATACATGCTTACTTTCTGTCTTCTTTGACGGTATTTTGTTTCATTTCAGATTATGCCATGCCTACAGACACAGTCGTTGTGGGCGATGAAAGAGGATACTCTGTATTCAGATGTGGAAATGATTCTAGACACGCCTGTGGTAGTAAAGGGTACATAGAAGCTGTTGCTCTTGTATTTGCTCAGGACAGAAACAGGTCTTCTGGTACCTCTCGATGCCCTTTTCTTCGCTCTTGCCACATAATTCCAATTTAATGCATGCAACTGCTACAGTGCATGCCGTTGTATCTTGTTAATGGACAATATAAATTTGTATATTCCTCTAAGAGTCAAACCGTCAAAGGATATCAGGCTTGACAAGTCATGTATAACTTCGCTATAGATAATCTAAATTTTGCTCGAGAAATTTATGTAGTTAATCAAGGCAGTTTTAAGAAAAAAATAAGTGGGAATTTCTTTCAAATTTGTTGGACACTTCTAGAAATTTCCATTATAAAAGGGAAGCGCGGTGCACAAAGCTCCTGCACGCGCAGGGTCCGGGAAAGGGTATATTGCTTCTTTTTCTTGCGACAGGGATCTAGGTGAGATGTTGGGAGAAATTAGTACAGATGCAAGTTTTTTGTACAAGTTTCAGTATTGGATACGGATATGATACAAATTTGACATGCAATATAGGGGAAGTTCCACTAGTCTAGAAAGCTACCTATTGCTATATTTTTTTTTTTTGTATTGCTTCCCATTCTTCTCGGTCCCACTTTTATGTGTTTATGCATGTTGAATAATACCCTGTCCTGCATATTTTTTTTACCGCCATGATTGTTTCTTGTGTTACATGGCTTGTTTATGTCTTTTTTTAGTCATTTTTCTGTAAGTCACTCATCTTCATTCCTAATTGATTTTGCTGCAGGAAATATTAAATTTCATGTTGCCTTCTCAAATGGTGTTTCACCTGTGGGTGGCAGATACAAGGCAGCTTCAGTTAGAACAAACAAATCCGATTGTTCAACATGGCTAACTGCCAAAAGGGAAGGGCATCAGCAACCTCTTGATGGTCAAACTATTCTTCATGATATTAACACTTTGGTGCGCATTTATTTCTTATTTTTGGCACCTACAAGTTCCTTTCATTAAGGCAAAATAATGTTCGATACTACCAGGAAGGAATATGTATTGAGGAATCTAAAAAGTTTAAGTTATTAAGGACTAGTCAAAATTTATCTTTTGCAGAAAGGTTCATTGGATTTCACCTGATCGACAAAAATACTTGTGCGGGGATAATACAGCTGTATTGGAGATTGATAAGTTAGGATCAGAGGGAATAAGAGGTGGAATTAGTAATAGATTAGAAACAGACTCTTGTGACAGGAATGTAGAATGAAGTATCTTCAAAGATAGTTACATTAGCTCATACTTGGAAACAATGAGTTGAAGAGGAATATTTGAACTCGAGAATAAACAAGAAATGCACACTTTATATATAACACAACCCTTCAACTTATCAAAACCTGAGGTATGATCATGAACAAAACAACTAAAACCAAAAATACGAGGATAAACTTTAAAGTGAGGTTCATCAAGAAATAATAGAGAATGAGGTGCTTTGTTGTTTAGAGACGAAGTCTAAATTCTACTAATCAAATAATAAATAGTGGTAAGAATAACATCCTTGGTTGTCAATCCCAAATAGCGGAACAAAGTGCTCGTCATTTTCATTCATATCCCTTACTAACCACTCATCACAATCATCAATATTGTATTTAGGAGAATGAGATCAATTAAATCCTTTATCAAATTGGTATTCAGGATCTTGATTGTGCTTTACAAAATTCAAATGTCACAGTTACACTACCAGCTGCTTTGTGGCGCTGTCGAATCGGATTATGGCAAATAATCCTGCCATATCGGCCAAAATTGGGCAAAAACCTCCACCGATATCCGCCTCAACACCGGTTGAACCGACTGATCCAAGTCAGTTTTAATAACACTAGTCCAATTACTGATTCAAAACAAGTGGAAATGCACATTGTATTGCGGGCTATCTTAAAAGATATAATCATTTTCTTTTCTCCTGCTTGTTTGATGATTATGGAATAATTCAATATGATTTTGAAAATTGTTTGGAGGCAATTGAAGAATGAAGATAAAATTTCATATGTCAAAGGTAATTGAAGAATGAAGATAAAACTTCATATGTCAATAGCCAATAGCCTAGTTGAGCATCTAAACATGCCTAGGCTGTAATCTGGCTGGTTTTCTTTTGTTTCAGTAGCATATTTTATTGAAGCAATAATAACATGTATCCCTATTGATACTGATCATGATGGACCTCAGAAAATGTGACGACAAACTGCTAAATATTGTGGAAAAGATGAAACTAATAGACTGACGCTATCTGTTAATTTTTTTTTTTTTTTTTTTTTGTAAATATCATTCCAATGTTTTGTAAAACTAATGTGATATAAATTTTGTGCTTGTGGTTATTATTTTCTTTTCCTTTTACTGCTATTTATGTTTTTCTTTTCTCACCAACTTTCCAAAATTTGGCAGCTGGAGAATCACATTGAGCCTCCTGAATTGTACATTGGGGTGACTAAGCATAGGAAAGTCTCCATTGGAGCAGAGAAGCCAATGCCACGAACTTGTATTGCATATCATGGCGTTGTGGGGTATGATATAAACTTTTAACTTTTCTGATTGTAGATCTTCTAATGGCTTGTTAATATGAATTCTTCGGAGATGTTGTTGTTTAAGTTGAAGTAAGACATAGCAGATAGAATGAAAGTTAGGGATAGAATTCAAGATAGTTCAGACTTGTGACTGAAACTAGGAGAGAGAGAGAAAGGAGAGAAAGAGAACTAAAAAAATTCAGATTTTTATTGAATTGATTACTGAGTACTCTGAGTGTAATGGTCATATGGGATGAAGAGTCTTTGACTCTCTGCTAACTAATCCACCGACTAAGCATAACAGAAACTAACCAATAATGATAGAAGCTAACTGCTAATAACATAATGTACTGTCTTGTACACGGGTTAACCATATAACTTGATGTATATGACTACTATACTATTTATGAAATGACAGGAAGATAGAATGAGGTGCCAACCATCAGATCCAAGCAGGGTGTAATAAATAGAGGGATTTTTCGGTTGTAATTTGTGATTAAAAAAATGTGATTAAAAAAACAAAACAATCTATGCTCTAGGAATTTTTTTTCTTCTACATATCTGTAAGACCTGTGATGCCAAATGGTAGTGAATACACTTAGTATTGTGAAGAGAACACTGCAATTGATCTAGGCTTACACAAAACGAGATATGATTATAAACGAAATCATTAGAAAAATAGTTGGGTAGTTCCTATTGTAGAAAAGATGATAGAATCTCATTCGAGGTGGTTTGGACACGCATTGAAAAGACCCAAAGAATCGATAAAGAGGATAGATGAGGTGGAGGGCAGTCTAATAACTAGAGGTAGGGTGCCAATGAAAACTATAGAACAAAGCTTTAGTAAAGAAGGTAGACAAAGTGAAGGGTGGTCTAATGGCTATAGGTAGGAAGCCATTGAAAAATATAGAACAAACCATTAAGAGAGATTTAAATGATCTATCTTTATCTTCTTAAAAAAAATTATCTATCTTTATACTACGTGATTAGAATATTAGTGTGTTATGCGCTTCATGCGGCTGACCCCACCTGGTGGGCATAGGCATTTAACCCAATTATCTCATCCACTCTGCCATGTTCAACAGCTGATATCAATTTGTCTTGGCTAGATTAGAATATATGTGATGAATTCTAGTTGCTTATAAGCTGATTGATCAAGTGAAAATTCAAGTCATCTAAAATTATAAATTTGGTGACCTATTGATTTTTTTAATGTCAGCCATACAAAAATTTAACTTTTGTGAATCATGTGCTATGTTGAGAAACCATGCCATGATGGGCAACATGCATAACTATATCATACTGTGCTTCGATATTTTGAGTGTTTGGAGCTAGAAACGATCTTCTAATTTTGGTAGTTGATGTTTGCTGTTTGTACAACTGTAGTTGTTGTTACTTATTCAAATTCTGGAAAGTAAAAAATGCTTGTATACATGGACTTTCTATTTCTCTTTGTACAACTTATGATAGGTGGGCAACTTTTCTTTTTAGGCTAAATTACATATTTGGTCCCTTAATTAATTTCTAAGTTTCACTTTGGTCCCCTAATTAGTAAAAGTTTCGTTTTAGTCCTTTAATTTCATCTACGTTTGCCAAACTGGTCCTTTCTGTTATGTTTTAACCATAAATGTCTAAAGAGGAACCAACATTAGAGGTGGTCCACCATAGACCTTATAAATGTTTTCAATTTAAACCGCTTGATCTTTTTTTGAAATAGAGAACCGTTGGATTTTGAGGGTCTATGAGATCTATCAATGGATCATCAACACCTAATTTTATTTTATAATTCATCTTCTTTCTCCCCTTGTTCTTCTCCATCATCTTCTTCACAATACCTTCATCAAAAACCCAGAAATGTATTTAGTTGACATTTGCAATGTATTTAGTACTTGTTTGAAAGATAAATTGTGATAGCCATTTGAAGATTCATTTTTTATCGCTGCTGCTTTGATATGTCCCATTTAATAATCCATTTTTTCCCTTCCACTTTCCATAAATTTAATACTCTACTTGCAATCATTGGGCTTTACAAACAGATACAAAGTTGACCAGGGCATCTATTCAAATTGTTGCCATTGGTGCCTTTAGGCTCAGAGCCGTGTGATTTTTTTTATACTTCTCTTAAATGACCCCTGTTTACCTATCCTTTCTTGGTCTATTAATCCTTATTGTAACTATAAGTTTTCATGTTCTGGACAGAGGTGATGAAGAGTATCTATATGTTGATGGAATGGGCATCAAAACAGGAGATATCTTTCAGTTTTACCATTCAGATCCTAATGTTGCATTAGCTTCATTAACTGAGGTTCGTGGTTCCCTTAAAAATTTTAAGTTGGGGAGGAATTCCTGGAGTTCGGAGAGTGATGGAGACAATGCTATCAATGTTTTCGGTGGTATTGTTTTTGCTTGTTATGGCCGCGGCGAATCATTTTTTGGGCGTCTTAATGCTGATAGCTCCCCTTTCTTGGAGAATTTTCCAGGAGTGCCATTGGCTGGAATGTTTTGTGGTGGAGAAATGGTGCGTCCTTGTACCACCATGATTGGTCTATGTCCAGATGCAAAGCCCATCAGTTGCTTTTTGCATGTTTATAGCAGTGTCTATTTACTGATGTCATATGATCCTCCCTCTGTGGATTATTAGTTGCTGCTTATAATTTTTTCTTCAAAATGTACACTGCTAGTTTGAGGAGGATGTCGTTTTTCCATTTGCCATGGACATGGACTAGACTATCTTGTCGTTATTGTATCACATGGGCATGTACTTCGTACCGTCCTATAAGTAGTTTTGTGTATGTTAATTATAACAGTTTCATTATGTAACCGACTTCACATCTTTTGAAGCATAAGTTCTACAAGTGAAAAGCTCGGCGGAATCAAGTACTTGTTTCCACAACTTTGTTGCTGTACTTTGCTTATGAGTGTTTTAGATAAACTTAGACTTGGGTACTAAATCGACTTAATGTACTGTACCTCAATTTTCCGTGTGGGTTTCATAATTTCTCCACAAAAAAAATACGAAAATATCCTCAGCGATAGTTAACTGCTATCGGGGATCAACAACATTAGTCTATGATAGTTAATTGTTGTCGGGGGTATTTTCGTATTTTTTGGTTTTTTGGAGCAAAACTGATGTTGAGAAAAACAGTTTTCAAATAAATTTTTTTATCCCGAGCTTACATCAACCCCAAACACGTCTTGAATTTTCATGATAGTGTCCAATAAAAAAAAATGATTTCTTTAAATTAGTGTAAACAGTCTTAAACCATTTGATAATTTAAAGTTCGACTAAAAGGTAAATAAATTTCAATCTATAATTGTTTCTAAGTTCATTGACGCTTGCAAATTGAGTGACTAATTTTTACTTCTGAAGGTATGTCTACTCTCAAGTGATGGTGAGTAGCGTACAAACCTCTCTCTAAGCCTTCCTTCTTTGACCTCTCTCTACTAAGAAAACAACCGCCTTCATCTCCCCCTATCCAAGTCCTTGTTTAGAGATGTAGAAGCCTCCGCCGGTGATGCAATGAGTGACGTTAGTCCTCTGCATCACCACCAGATATCCGCTGTTCATCCTTCTTCTTCGATTGAGTGGTGAAGATGGTTTCTGGTTGTTGCTCCTTGTTTCGTGTCTTTCTAGCAGCTGTCGGCGGCCCTCCACCGTCGCGGGTTGTTTCAATGTTGTTTTAGATCTTGCGAGAAGCCAGATTCAACCTGGTTTTGGATTGGATATGGTGCGTATGACTTGTTTAGTTTTCTAAACCGACACATCCAGATGTTGGTTGTGGTGGTATGCTTCGGCATATCAGATCTCGTCGTTGCTCGTCGGCTGCTCGTTTTTTGGTTGCTTGATCTGGTTTGGTGTCTTGTAGCCTCGCTGGAGGCTTGAGGTTTGTTGCAGTTAGCCTCGCTGGAGGTTTGTTCCTGTTAGCCTCGCCAGAGGTTTGAGGTGTGTGCTCCTCTGATCATCGCTGGAGGTTTGCGCTGCCACCAGATATGTTGTTAGCAGCATGTTTCTTTGCGTTTTGTGTGTCGTGGATGTGTCGCTGTCTAGGTGGTCGGTGGCGGCGCCGCCGCACTGCCTTTCCTTCAAGCTTCTTCTGGTGGTGGTTCGCGGGTTGTTCGGTGTTGGGGTGTCGCTGTACAGATCAATTGTGATCTGCAGATTTCCCGGTTGTTGTTTCGCTGCCTTCGCATCGGTGCTCTTGGGGCTGCCTTTGTTCGTTATTTTTGTTCTGTGTTGTGTTTGTTTGTGGGTCGACGTTGGGTTGTCGGTTTGTGTCATCGGAGTGCCGCCGGTGGGCTGTTTTATGTCGTTTTGTGTTGGTTCTGGCGATCTCTTTCCTTTCTGGATGTTACTCGAAAGGGTTTGGTGCGTAGATGCTCCGTGTTGGCGGTAGCAGTCATTCATGTACCTTCAGATTTTTTGTGGGGGCTGGTCGTCGTTGTTGTGTTGTTCATTTGTTTGGGTCTTGTGTTTTTGTTCCATGTTTCTTTCGTGGAGAGGGGCTTGTGCTGGTTTTTGGTTCTGTTCCTTCTTCCAAGTCGTCCAAGCTTCTGTGCGCTTTATCAACCTCCCCCTCGTCGTTGGTGTTGAGTTGGCGATGTTCTCTAGGTCTGTAAAGGGTCGTGCAGTGGTGGTGGATCCAATTCCTGGATGGGTGGAGGTTTTCTCCCCCGCGACGTAAGACGGTACAGTGGTCCAGAGATTGACGTTGAAACGGTGTTCGTGGTGGTGCTTGTTTTGGTTTGTATATGTTCGAGCTGGATCGATTTGCACTACTGTTCCACCATTTCTGTCTTATGAATTTGGCATCTAGGTTATGGTGGGCCGATCACTTTTGATTCAAAATCGGGAGCTAGTTTTTTGACTCGGGTTCTTTTAGGCTTTGATGGTGGCTCCTCCGTCTTACCTGAAGTTGAGTGGTGCTTGCGTCTGATCGTTTGGAGCAACATATCTTTGTCGACTGTTTTATTGATCTTTGTTGGTGGTGTCGAAAAATTGTTGTGTTGTTGCTTTTTCGTTGGGTGTTTTGGGGGCTTTTATTTTTCTTATTGGTGTAATACTTGAGATTTAATCCCCTGTATTAATCCCCTATATTTATATAATATGTTTCGCCACTCAAAAAATAATAATCTATAATTGTTTCTAGTGTTGAATATTGATCTAGTTTGACTATATGCACTATTGGCATAATATACTTTTAACTGTGTTTTTATAATATTATATTAAGAAAAATGATAGCACATAAGATGTTGTTGGATTTGTCTTGATGAATATTTTCAAAAATCAAATTTTATAATTTTTGCTAATACATAATTAAAGATATTAAAGATCAAAGATGCGCATTAACAAGTATAAAACAGTCAACTATATCACTTATTTTGGGACGAAGAGAATATTCTCATTATTTATTACAAAAAATAAATAGTCTATGGTTTACCACAATTTAAAGGTTGGTTTTCTTTTAAAAATAAATTATATTGTAAATTATGAAGAATCGAGGGGAGTTGACATGTAGGGTATCGAGAGTGAGTCTTAAGCGATTTCACATTAGATAATTTTTGTTTTTACATAAACAAACTTAACTCATTTCATTAATAAATAAGACATAATATAAGCATGAACGCGAGAACTAAAAGAAGATAATGACGCCCTTGCAAATAAATAGACAACACTATTTGCTTGTTTTCTAATGAAACTTATCTTAAAGTGATATTTTCTCTGGAGATTCAACATTTAGACGAAAATTCACCACTTTCGAGGCCACAATTCACTCATTTGGGGTAGAAAAAGAATGTGATTTTAATGAATCATTCGTAGAGTTTATGAGAAATTAATTAAAAGCACCAATTTTAACCGTTGGATTGTTAATTACAACTTTTGCAAATAGTCATAAATAACCATCCACGAGGCCATACATGAGTGTCTATCCTCAAACTTTATATACCCGTCATACCATTTGTGTTTTTCGATGCGGGACTTTTTAGTGCCCTTTTCGTAGGCAAACATTTATCTTTAATACTTAAAGATATGATAATCAAATAGAATTTAGTCGCTCATTTGCTCCTTCAAGCTCTTGTTGTCTCTTCTAAAAATTAATATTTTATATGCTCATCGACTTTTCTAAGAAGGCAGGTTACATGTTCCTTTAAAACTAAGGACGGACTTAAAAACATAGTACATTCGATGATTTATATCCTATCAAAATAAAGAATAGATTTATCATTTCTCATCAGAAAATAATTCTGAAACACTAACCATGTAGAGCTTTTTAGATCGTTAACCAAATAAAACACCATCTATTTAACTTTTAAAGTATAAATAAGTAATGTCAAGTAAGATCAAAGATAAGTAATGTCAAGTATTTTTAACAACCGACGGTTATTTTTGACTGATTGATGTTTACACTGTCAATGCATATTTTACACTTTAGAGTTAATCTTAGAATTGTACTAAAAGAGGAAAAAAGTGAATTTTTCAAGCTTGGACATGGAGGTAACCCAATTGACAGTAACATACGAAAAATTCCATTTCCAACAAAAAAGGAATTGCTGACGTGCACGGCTGCTATTGGACTATTTCCAAAAGCGTTGAAATTCTCATCTTCTTCTTCATTTCTTCACCACGCCAACTTTCTGTCTAGGGTTCCTTCGCTTCTTCCTTCTCTCTCCGTTTTCCCTCTTTCCCGCTCGCCGGTCGTCGGTGACCGGAATACAATTTTCCGATCAAATTGAATTTGAGAAGTCGTAGGTAGCTTGTTCAAGTAGAGTAGAATTTAATATGGCGAGTCGAAGGAGTGTTTCGTCTCCTAGAAGAGCCTCTGAGTCTGGCGTCGGAAGAGGAGGACCTCGTAAATCAATTTCCTTACCACGCCCTATGTATGCTTCTGTTGTTTCTTATGGATTCTACTGTTTAATTAAATGCTTGATTTGATTTCTAATCATTATTTTTTATCTTTCATATTCTTTGTTGATTTTTGATATATTTATTATACTAGGAATTGATTATGATTGTAATTTACACTTTTTGATGATACTTGTTTGGTGCCATAATTGTGAAACTCCGTATTTTCAAAGTGTCACTGTTAAACAAACGTGGCTTTCTAAAATTTCAGTTTAATTGGTTGGTTTACAGCAGTAGTATTTATGAAGAAATGACTTTATTGGTGTACTGGTTTGGGGTCAGTTTCTAAGTTTTTTCCGATCAATTCACGAGATTGAGACATTTTTTTGGTTCTTTACATATAAATTTTCCTAGGAATTTACCCAATTATAAAGCATAGTAAAGTGAATATGAATTATGGACTATGTGCGCACAATAATTTATCTTCTTACTCCATATATTTTTAACTGTGTTTTCAGTTTCGGAGGTATATGATCAGGCCATAGCCATCTATACAAGAAACTGTATTCTTGATTCACAAAGGACTAGAGGAGCTTGAATGCTTTTCTTTTGTTGTTGATTGCATTCTGTTGAATTATTATTTTTTGCATAACTATGATAGCTCTTGCTTAAGTATCGAAGAAGAAAAGATAAGCGAGCGAGGGTTTTATCAATTTAAATTACGGAATTGGATCTTGAATTTACATGGAATTGGACAGGGGTTTAACAGGAGAGCGGACAGTGAAGTCATTGCGTCTTTCAAAGGCTCTGACAGTACCTGAAACAACAACCGTATATGAAGCTTGTCGTCGGATGGCTGCCCGGAGGGTGGATGCTCTATTACTAACAGATTCTAACGGGTTGCTTTGCGGAATCCTCACAGACAAGGTGTGTGACTAAGATGTCTTTTTCTAACCAATTAACAAGAAAGAAAAGAAGAGTTCACCTACATGTCTTGAATTTTCTCATGCTTTTATCCCTATCTTAATTTTTGGTTTACAGGATATAGCAACAAAAGTTGTTGCTGAAGAGATTAATCCTGAAGACACACCTGTTTCCAAGGTTATGACAAGAAATCCGGTATTTGTCCTTTCTGAAACTCTTGCCGTGGAAGCCCTCCAAAAGATGGTGCAAGGTTGGTAGTTTATACTGATATGTTCTCAGCTTTTCAAATTTATGCTGTGTCTTGCCCTTTTAATACATGGCTGATGTACGTCGACAGGGAAATTTAGGCATCTACCTGTGGTGGAGAATGGAGAAGTTTTGGCTTTACTCGACATAGCAAAGTGTTTGCACGATGCCACTGCACGTATGGAAAGGGCTGCAGAGAAAGGAAAAGCAATTGCAGCAGCTGTTGAAGGAGTTGAAAAACACTGGGGATCTTCTAATTCTGGTACGCAGAGTATTTTCATGCTTAGCTCTTCGATTTGTAATGACGGCGTCCCTAAAAAATAGCACTTTTGTATATCCCGCAGTTTCTAATAGCTGAGTTTTATTTCATGATAATTTGGTCTTTGTGCAGACTCTAATTCATCATTTGTTGAGGCCCTTCGGGAAAAGATATTCAAACCATCACTGTCCACAATCATTCATGAGAATTCAAAGTAGGTAATACCTTCTTATTTGAGTTCAAGAATTTTTTTCATCAAATGTAATATTTCTGCTCTGTATATTTGGTGTCAACCAATTTCCTTTAACAGAAAATGGCACTTTTTAGGATGGTAACAGTTGCACCAACAGACTCAGTTTTGAAAACAACAAAGAAGATGGTTGAACTTCATGCAGGTTGTGCCGTTGTGACTGTTGATGGCAAACCTCGAGGCATCGTTACGTAAGTTTGTAACAACTGAAATTTCCTGCAGCTCAGCAGTCCTCTTTTTCTGAAAAGTTTTTCTTGCCATCCCCACAATTATCATTATGTGTGTATGCAAACATTAATTTTGATCAATTATAATCTGCATATAAATTTCAGTTCAAGAGATATCTTGATGCGGGTAGTTGCACAAAATCTTCCACCAGCATCAACTCCTGTTGAGAAGGTACTTAATTTTATTTGTATTGCATTAGAAGAAAATATTTACCCTTGTCCACCTTTTCCATTCTTAAATTTTGTAAAATCTAGATCTAGTAATGTTTAGGAATCAGGAGCATGTGTTTTTTACCCTCTCTGTTCCTTTTTTTTTACAATGGCAAAATAATTTATATTATTAACACAAAGCAGACCGAAAGGTCAAGGTCAAGATACACGAGTCACAGAATAGTAAGGAGTACTCAAATCGAGGACGAAAGAAACTGCATAAAACATAAAGAGAAAAAGAGGAAAAACACCCTAAACCCCCCATAGCTCCATAATCTCCAAAAAAAAAAAGTCCCACAGGATCTCCAACCCAAAAGAACCAAACCAGCCGAGAAAGGACAGAACAAAGCAGGCTCACCGTAGTCAGACGGCCACAGATATCCTGTATTATCCAGCCCACAAGTCTTTAATGGTGCCAGCAAAGAAGAGGTGCCATGTCCTACTCATAAAAGGAGTAGGACTGTCCAGGTCGCCAGCCAAAAAAAACACTTGCATGAGGTGAATTTAATCAAATCCACTAGGTGGGGCTCTAACATAACTCTACCAGAGAAAATGAAATCACTCCAGTATCTCCAAGATAGTCCACACAACCGCATGCCAAACCAACAAAAAACAGCGGCTAGACTTACCTCTCCCTAAACCTAGAAAAAGGTTAAGAACACCCCCCAACTCCCCTGGTAAAACAATCTTCCAACCTAGCGATCTAAACACACTATACCACACTCTTCTAAAGAAAGGACAAGTAACAAAAATATGGGAAACCGATTCCATACCCACTTTGTTCCTTTGTGTTGATGTTTTAGAATAATATTTTGTTCGTATTTATCAGTAGTTGTAAAAGTCCAAGATACCGTCAATTACATTTTGTTGGTTACATCATATATTCACCTAATTTATCAAAGTGATAATTTTGTAGAGAGAAAAAATTAAAGAGACAAAAGGATATATTAGGAAAGGATATTAAAAATAAATAAGCAAGAGCGTTGATTTTATTTGTAGTCCATATGCCGTTAGTATAGACGATGCTTGAAAAGGAATATAAGGAATACCGTGTATTAGAAATTTAGAAGAAAAAGTGGCCATTTTGGGTGTTCATTCCTTTTTTGATCCCCAACTTTGATATATATGCAACAAAATATGCAGGTCATGACTCCAAATCCAGAATGTGTAATAATTGATACACCAATTGTCGATGCACTTCATACTATGCATGATGGAAAATTTTTACATCTTCCGGTGGTTGATAGAGGTAAAGTAAATATATATGGGATGGGGAACGTGTTTGCTTATGCATCAATATCTTTTCTGATTTGGGTGTTGGTGTTTGGAAACAGATGGCATTGTAGTGGCTGTGGTCGACGTGATACATGTGACTCATGCTGCTGTGGCTACTGTTAGTCAGGTGGGTTGTTATGTATCTTAGATAGAGAATAGAAAACTTGTTCAATTATTGTCTGTACTGCTGCTGCTTTATTTTTATTAATTATACCTGCAATTATAGTTCTGTCTTGGCCTAAGTTGCTTCCGAGGTTAAGGAATGTAGGTTCTGTTTTCCCCTCTACAGCTAGCAATGTACAACTCCCCACAATCTATTTTATTTTATGGAACACATATTAGATACAATTGAACGCACATATATCACATGTTTTCAAATATGTACGTCATGACATGAAAGTTAGACTTTCAAGGGACTAACATACTTCTGTAAGGGAGATAAATTCATCAGTTCAGAAGATGGTATTGGTGTACTGTCAAGGTTCTCAAACTCAGAGTTTACACGAACTCATGAAATCTTGGTAGAATTGACTTGGAAACTATTTTACAGGATATAAAATAATGATGGTCAAAACACCAATCACAACGTGCATAGTAAATATTCAACAGTCTGTTCCTTTGAGTCAGCTCAGTTGGTTGAGGCTGCGGAACATTGCAATTGCCAGTGCACGGGTTCAAACCGCAGTGCACTCATTTCCCCATCCCCTTTGTGTGTAATAGGCTACCATGCCTCCTTGAGAAATAAAAAAAAATTCAACATTCTACCATAGTAATATTGCAAAAAACAGAAATAAAGTTCAAATATTCTGTACTCAACCAATAAAATAAACCTACGCTAGGCCAGTCAAACGTAGCATCAAAATTGATGGACAAACTCACAAATCGCAAGCTTCTTTTCATTATGTCTGAATGATAAAACATTTGTGCTTCACAATCAAAGACCAACATTGAAAAGATTTGACTATTTTTCCTAAAAGTATGTCATTCTGTAACTGATCTTTTATTAACTGAGGTTAGAGCATAGTGCTGAGAATTGTCAAATGGCAAATACTATGAATCCATGGTTCATTTTTTAATAAAAGATTTATGTGAATATTTTTCGTTAATATTTTTAATGGTGGTATCATTTTTTCCCACTAACTAGGTCGGAAACAACGAAGCTTCCACCACCTTGATGCAAAGGTTTTGGGATTCTGCCATGGCCTTACCTCCAAATGATGATGACGATGAAACACGAAGGTTATATGCATTGAAGTTGCTTGGATAACCTTTCCAACTTCTTAATGTACTTACACATTATTTATTATATTCCAGTGAGAGCTCCTTCAAAATAGGTTCTGATGGAGGAGAAACAGGGAGATCCATTCCTTATATTTCTGCAAGCATGCCCAATACATTTTCCTTCAAAGTACAAGATAAAAAGGGCAGAATGCATAGATTCACATGTGGTAAGCAAACTATTACATATCATCTGTTGGATCTTCGTCTGTTTTTTATCTATCTGTGTGCACGGCAAAAGCATATAATGGTTTGAGTATATGCTTCTAACAAGTATCAATTAATATTATGGCAAGTTAGCATTTACATTGATAGGTAGTGCCATACTAATAAGTAACGAGCAAACTTGTCTGATTATAAAAGTACAAGACACTATGGGATTCGGAACGAATGCATTAAACAGAAAGTTGTAGTTACACCTAAGGTGGAAAAGATGATAAAGGCTATGTTTGGTAACGCAAATAAGCTAGCTTATAGCTTATTGGATTAGCTTATAAGTTGTTTAAAAAAATTAGAAGTGTTTGGTAAAAAGCTTTTTTCATTAGCTTATAGCTTTTCTTGAGATGCTATTTCAAGTAGCTTTTGAGCTTATAGCTCAAGACTTTTTATATTTTGTTCCAATTTTAACCTTATAACTACCCACTCAAATTAAAACCCACTCATTCCAAAAACACCCTCCATATAACTTCTCCATCATCACAAAAGAAAAAACATCGTTTTATTCTCCATTTAATATTAATATTTTGAGCAAGATTTGCTTTAATTTTCACATTCATTCATACTGCATTCAAAACCAAGGCTACGAACAATCAGTATATACCTTTTTTTTGTTACAAACAATCAATATATACTTGTGTATATAAACTATTCTATTTTCTTCTTGTTGCAATTCATTAAATATTTAATTTTAAATAAATTATGTAATAACAAAGTTAAATGATTTATGTTAAATAAAAAAATCTGAATTCAATTCATAAAGCACATTTATCATTTTGGAGATGAAAATAATTTGAAATAAATTAAAATAATTTTTTTTTGAGGGGTAATAATTAAAA
>Ga0315913_1003597_pt1 | contig 18634 bp, 9 predicted proteins | sample MpolsnodulesMG_FD_207736 | JGI IMG/M metagenome (GOLD analysis project Ga0315913, IMG submission 207736) | Medicago polymorpha root nodule microbial communities from Los Angeles, California, United States - small nodules | ecosystem: Host-associated > Plants > Roots > Nodule | place: USA... | reverse complement strand
GGGGAGAGGGCGAGAGAGAGAGAGAGAGAGAGAGATGTGTTTTCTACCCATAAGTAAGATAATTTTTGTCTACAACATTACTCGGTTGTTAATCAGATGATTCAACTCGTTCATGTTTTGATTGAGTTGAAACCAAATAAAATAAAATCTTGTTAACTAGGTAATAAAAAAAATCAGATTTTCTTCGTTGCACAAACTCTGGGTACTTAGAGCACCACTCTCAGCAAATAATTATGTTTTTTTAGTGATTTTTGCCCATGTATATGTCAACTTAGTGATAAAAGCTTAACTTTGTAATTTTGAAAGGTAAAGTTCAAATATCTTTATAAACAATTGTAAAATAGTTATTAATACCACTTTGATTAATAGTTATGTCTCCCTTCTCCAAATTATTTTGGACAATTTAGCCTGAATATTTTTGCTATCAAGATCGGATGGTTAAGATTTTAAGTTCTATATTTTATATTTTAAAAGAAAATTAAAATATGCATATTTGTAAAGTGTACGATCTCAATTGAATCGTCACTGATGTATTAAGTGCGTGAATGTAAAAAATTAAGGACTTCACATTTTCGAATTGAACTTACAATATCCGACGTTGTATCTCAAACCCAGTACATTATTGAGTGTGGACAACATATCAAAAGTGAGAAATCAAGCATTTGAGGAGAAAGGAAGAAAAAAAAATTATGTATGTAACAAAACTTGAGATTGAAAAACATCACTTGATTGTTAATCCGACGATACAGACAGTTCATGTTTTGATTTTTGTATTTTAGTTGGAGTACTTTAAATCTTGTTAACTAGGTGAAAATAAAATTTTGGCTTAAATGCACTTTTTACCCCTATGTTTCAAAAAGTTGCGATTTTGGCCCCCTTTAAAAAAATGGATATTTTGACCCCCTAACTTTTGGCTCTCTTTTGATTACCTGATTTTGATGGAGATTATGATAATTTCTCAGTCTCTGATGGTGTAAACTAGCATGGGGTAGAAGGATGCTGATAAGTGGAGTTCAAAATGGCATAGTGTAACTTTGGCCCCCCTAAAGAATGATCCACTTATCAGTTTGGACTCCACTTATCATGCCAGTTTGGACACCATGCAAGTTAGGGGGTCAAAATATCCATTTTTTTTAAAGGGGGCCAAAATCGCAACTTTTTGAAACATAGGGGGTGAAAAGTGCATTTAAGCCTAAAATTTTCTTCACTACACAGACTATGGGTACCGAGAGCGCCACTCTCAACAAATAATTATTTTCACAGTTGTAAAATGGTTGTTAATATCATTTTAATTACTAATTATTTCCTCTTCTTTAATTTATTTCTGAAAAAGTTCTTAAAACATCTGCAATAAAGATATTACTCCCTCCGTTTTAAAATGAGTATCATTTTAGCCAAAAATAAAATTATTTTAAAACAATTGTCATTTGCAATTTTCAATGTAAAATTAATTATATTTTTCAATTGCATCCTTCAATTAGTAGTGTGAAAACTATTTCTAAAACATTATTTTTCACTTTCAATTTAAGATGATGGAAAATGCCCCAATAGTATATAGGGTTAGTTTAGTCAAAGTGACATTACTTTTGACATCTTTACTAAAAATTTTAATTTGTGTGTAAAAATATCAAATAATACTAAATTAAGAGTGAGTAATGTTCTCATAGTTTCTCACAACTGGAGCAAGTTATTAAAGCTTAAAATTAAGAGATATACATGCATATTAACAATCTCAAAAGTTGGTTGTTTAGTTAGCAATTAAATCAAGAACTATTTAGAAGAAGTAAGAACTACTCTAATCATAATACTTCATCTTTAAGGAAGTATTTTGTAAGCAACGGTTAAGATTTTGACACATCACTGTTTATGATTTTGCTTCCTACATAAGCACTTATTGGCTTAAGTGTTACGAATAGAGAGCAAATAAATGGATGACTTATTTATGTGTGTATAAAGTTTTGAGTTGCAGAAATATTAGGTGTGTTAGATATGCTAAAAAATGGTGGATTAGACATGCATTTTGTGTACTTTGTTTGATTTATAATCTGATCATGGGACTGAACAAAACAAGTAGTAAAACACCAGACAAAAACAGAAATTCGTGTCTTTTACTAAACCATGAGACAATTTTTTATTTAAGGTACAGACTATCAAAAATCGAATTAGGGACTACCGTCTTTAAACTCTTTTGATGTTTCTTAGCTCACCAATCGCGCCACTTCATGGAACAAATATAATTGAGGCTTTAAAATGCAATCATGTTACGATTCTTAATGGACTTGCTAAAAAATGAACGGTGGAACTGTAAACCGTTTTCAGTTCATTTAACAGACCACTTGTTTGTCTATGAAGAAAGTTTTGAGGAACCCATATGATATAGAATGGTTAGTGACAGAAAGTCAGAAAATTGCAATAAAGGCCAATAATCAAGTATCCTAGAAGCATCCATATTTTCTCATAGCAATTTGTAACCACGGGACGAAATGAAATCTTCTTGACACCATTTATAGTAAGTTTAAAGTGAATAATATCAATCATTTACTAATAAAATAAAGGTAGATATTATAAGAACATCATAATAAATCATGATACAAGTTTGTTAAAATAGCAACTCTTAATTTTTGATTTTACATTTTAGTCATTTAGAGGATCTAAATCCTTAAGATAGAGATCATAAATTATTACATTTCACATTTTTTATGTAAATCAAGTATCATAGTTAGGATTGTAAAAACTAAATCAATGACATTAGACATTTGAAAACTTAATCTAAACCATTTGAATTGCTTAAGTTATCTTCATTTTCGGGTCCAGATCAAATTAAACAAACATGACACAAAAAATCGTTTAGTTTTCTTCACAAGGTAAGAGTGTTATTCTCAAATCTTCCTCAATTTTGGACATTTACAACATGGTGAAAATTATACCAACCATATTGGATGACACGAGAAAATGCACCTGTATGTCGAAAACTAATAGTGGGTGTTAGAGGAAATTCTTTCAATCTAGTCTTTGTATTGTTCACATGACTAGTATCACAAATCTTCAAAGCACTTGAATGTTGGACCCTTGGAGGATTGGAAGATTTTTCGTTTGAAGTGGAAGCATAAGGTCTACAATGAGTTCTCCATTTTATTTTCTATGTATGAAATGATCTTTGAAGATATGGGTCTTCAAATGCCTTTGTTAGAATTTGAAATGGTTGTAATGAGGTATACATCTCTTGCTCCATCACATGTCCACCCGAACCTATGGCCTTATATCCGTGGTCTTGTAAAGTTCTATCATTACTTGGTATCACCCCTAGTTATAAATTAATTTTTAACATTTTCGAGCAATATATCAAGTCAGATCATGACATCTTTCACAAACTCGCTTAAATCTGTCAGGGATGAATACTATATTGTTTGTCCGAAGAATGAAGGCGATGATGTCCAAATTTGTTTCGTGAAGCATTTGTTAGATGAATTTTGAAGGTTGATTTCCTCTTTGTTTGGTACGATGACATTTTAAGATAGAGTGAGAACACTTGATGTTCTCCTTGACCAAGCTTAATCATGCCAAAGCTTCTAGGGAGTTCGCTGCCGGTATTACATTGCCACTTTTGAACTGGAAATTAATAAAATCAACAAAAAAATTAGAGAGGTTGATGTCAACAAAGTGTTGACCTAAAAGAGTTGTTGAAACGTAGGACCCACAATAAGAAGACCTAAATTTTTCTTTTGAGCCCTATTTATCATGGGCATTCATTATTTATTTTTATAATTATATAGGGAAAAAGGATAGATTTTTGAGGGAGGCTTAAAGCTCATGCCTTGGCAACCTCTCTGCTAGGTCGACTCTAAGATTTAACAAATTTGTTATAAGAATAAATTTGACAACGGTATTAATTTTATTGAACGACTATATATACTCGTTGAAGAATATGTATTGAAGAGAAGTAGGTTGCATTTTTTTTACAGTATTGTGTTGAAAAATCTTCAAAAACATACTCTCAATGGATTTTTTTGTTAAAAAAAAGAAAGAGTTATTTTATCCATCTATAAAAGCTTTTGAGAGTCTTTTTATCATCTTATGCATAGAGTTAAAAAACTTCATAAAAACAAATTACAACACCTTAACCAAAGTAATAGTGGCTCATGGATGGTGGATGTGGACACACCCTTTCAATATACATACCTAGTTTTTTGTCATCTTTTGTTTGTCTAGGAACACCAAGTTAGTTTGACTTTTCTTTCCCCATTCATATAGTTTAGGACTAGAAAACGTACGATCTTTTAACCTCATCAATCAAAAACTATTCATAGTGAGATTTTACATCGCTTTCCATATTAATTAAACCCGGGTTTATAGTTTTGTTTTTGTTCACAAAAAACGAAAACAACAACTTATCTTATTTATATATCAATGTTCCCTCTAACTACTGTTAGTAACAAAGGTAACAAACGATAGCAACATCATGTAAATCCAAAATGCTGTCTTTAAAGTTTGTAAACCCTCGTGGCCCCTATTCATTAAGCAAGGACAAATTTTGCTTATAGTATCTAGCTGCAAAATTCATACCAAGTCTTACAAATTACACTATCTCTATCCATAACCAAAAAAGAACAAAAGATTTTAATATAGCCACAGCAAAACAACATGGCCCAATTTTGTTTTGGTTTACCTATGATTTAATAATATACTTTTATAAGACTGGTCTTCCTTAGGTGTGATTAGTCACCGATTAATCTGTTTGAAATTATTATTAAATTAGATTTGGCTGCCAATTTGCCTACAAGGTAGATAGATTTGTATTTTGAGAGGAAGGCAGATAGACTTTATGCATGTCTATATTTAATTTTTGGAAGAAAGAATGATTTTTGAAGTATATAATATAGTTAATATGATATATATTTAAGTGTTATTGAGAACGATTAATATTATAATCTAGAATTAATTCTAAGTTAAAGTTGATATTTAAAACGTTAGCCTCAAAAAAATAATTTTTAAACTTATGAAATTCTAACATAAATAACTTTACAATATTCAACTTACTTATAAGCAACTTTACAGGTAATATAAGTTCTAATACCATTTTAAGATGCGCACCTAACATCGTATAAAATCAATTTATAAATTGAGAGGTGTTTATTTTTCAATTGTATTTATTAGAATTTGAGTTCCGTGTAACCCAATCCTTCAAAATCGATTTTAATGTTGAGGACTGAGCTACCATTTATAAAAACATTGCCATTTTTATGATGAGGACTAGCCACCACATGTAAACACATTGTCGGGTTATAAATTGACTCATTCACACGCTCAATATTGCTGACCATACCTAAAGCATGACTCGGGTGGCCCAATAGCAAGGGACGCTACGAATCATTGATAGGCTTGGATATCATGCTACAATTTAAAATGGTCAACGCAACTCCTACAAACCTGGTTTGTAAGGTAAGGATTATTTACGACTTAATTATAAGGCATCACTATAGGGTTTTCTTCTATTAATCTTATTAATTATTAATAATTATTTCATTTCCCTACTCTCCCTATACAGTGATGTCTTTGTATGCCTCTTTTGCTAAAAAAATAAATAAATATCATTTCTCAATCATTAAAAGAAGACATATATTCAAAAACAAGAAAAAAATTAATAGAAAATCATGTCATAGATGATTATCACTACAAAATGACCTTCATACTGGGCCATTGAAGAGGACAATACAGCTATAAACTGCACACAAGATAAACTATGTCAGCATTTTTTACCATTAGGTTCCAACCCTAATTTGTCGACTATTTGTGGAAACCATTCCCAAACAAGTTGTATATACTTGTAGGAACAAAGCACAACCAACAGCTACTATAGTCTATAGTTAAAATCAACATTTAACACATCAACTCAACATGAAATTAACAAACCAAAAACTCAAGCCATTTGCAAATATTATTTTCGTTCCCCTCTCTCAAGATGCTAGTTGCACCCTCACATTAACAACAAATTAGTGAAGCTTCTTCCTCAATTCTTCCAAGTAAATGGTGAACTGCTGTTGCAATTCCGTCTACTGAACCAAGTTGGAATCCTTCTTCAACCTTCATATAAATAAAATAAAAATAAAAAAATTGAATTAGCACACCATATATATTTTAGCTAAAGAATCTCTCTGAATTTTCACAATTTTAGCACACCATATATCCTTGTATAAATAAATAAACTATTATTAATTTATACAAGGATATCATAGTTTTGAACAATGAAAAGATTCATATATTCTTTCACATTTACCATTAAAATAAAAAATTAACAAAAATTTGAAACATCAAAAATAAAATTAATTGTAATTATTGTTGTCTATCACTTGGTGATTAAATTAGATATAAATTAGAGAATTTTTTTTGCTTTCAATCTCTAGTTTCTATTATTGATCACTACTGAAAATAATTAGAGATAGAAAAAAAAAAAAAAAAAAAAAAGAAGAAGTTAATCTCTAATTCATTTGTGACAAAATTTGCGAGAATTTCATATTTTTCTTCTCTAAATTTCTCTTGCTAATATGAATTCTTGTAAGAGTGAATAATTCATTTTTATAGTATACTACTAGAAAGAGTTGAAATAGTGTAGAATAGAGTAAAAGTATAATTAGAGATACCAAATTAGAGATAGAAATATAATTACTATCATATGATTCATATCAAATGAAGGATCAATATAGTTGCATACCTTGGCACTGATAGAGTAGAATACCAAAGGTTGTATGGTAGTGACATTGAGATGTAGGATAGTAAGGAAGAGTGTTTGAAAACCAGCCACTAATTTAGTTAGTTGTCCTGGTTTTGTCCTAGTGAGAATTCTAAGGTTTGCATGAGTCTCGATCAATGTAACCTCGATATCAGCTATAGCAGCTTTGGTCTTGGATGTGTATTTGTTAGGTGTTTGGGACCATGTATATTGAGGATACACAAAAAATTGTGCAAAAGGGGGTTTTGATATTGCCATGTCTTCATTGTTTTGTACTACTTCTTGTTGTAAAAGTTGTAACTTTCTAGCTTCAAGTGATTGCAAGAGATGCTCTAGCTCCTTCACAAACTCTATGGCACCACCTACTATTGAGGCTTGGTCACCCTATAATAAAACAAAAAATTGCATATTAATTAATTGAACTAATAGTTCCATTTAGAACATGTAAAGAATATTACTATACATGAAGCTTTTCAAATGGCAAGTATGTTTGTAAAGCATGCATGTTTGTTTTAAAAAGTTTCACTCATTTAATACAAATTGGTAGTTATAAAAAAAAATTGCTTTAGTAAAAAAAAGTATCTATGCTAACATAATTTCAACTGCGACTATCAAAGATCATAATGCAACCCTAAATATGAGTGCGACTGTGATTTAAAACCTTGTTTGGTACCGCAAGAAGTATATGTATAAAATTTAGTCTTCGTTTCCTTCTTTTCTTCACCATACAAAAGAAAAGGAAAGAAAAAATGGAGGAAAAAAATGTCTTGTATTAAAAACATTATCCTATTACATCTTTCACAAAGCATATTTGTGCATGTTTTGGATTCCCACCTCATTGATATTCATAAAGTGTTAAATACTATTTTATTGTAGTACTTCATCTTTGTCATGCTCAACAATAACTAGAAAAGAATCTATCTCCCCATCTTTGCTATTAAGGGAAATAACATATTCAAGATTTGTGAAAAATCCCAACAACAAAAAAATGAAGTACAATAAAAAATGTGACAATATGAAAGAAAACAAACCCTTTGAACATAGGATTCAGGCATGAGTGAACGAAGTACAGCAAGATGTTCATTCATTTGTTTTCTACGGTTTCTTTCAACAGTAATATGTGTGATTCTTTGTGTCTCAGCTTCTTCTTTGTTCTTACAAACTCTTGGTTTTCTTCTCCTCTTTTTCCTTTGCACCACTTGAGGATTATTCATCGTTTCTTCTTGTTCCATAGATTGTCTTTTTCTACTATTCATCATGGAACAGTTACTATGATCAAATATTGCAGCATCTGCCTCATGATGTGCTTGTTCATGATCATAGTTCATTGTATTTTCCAAGAAACTTGACTCATTTGTAGTATCAATATGGTTACTACTAAATGGAGTTGCAGAAATTGTGTCATAGATAATGAAGTTTGAAAACTCATTGCATGGTGATGAAAGAGTTTCCAAAGCCATTGTATTACCACAAGAATCTTCAATCTTCATGTCTTCATGATAGCAAAATATATATGACTATATTATATATAAGAGTTGATGATGAAAAATGAAATATTAGAAAAAGGATATATAAACCACGTGAGAAGGTGCAGAAAAAAGGTGTAGTGCTTTTCAGAAATCAGAAAGGTGTACTTAGTAAAACGAAATCACACTCTCTTTTTTTCCTTACACCATCTTTGATATGCTTTGGTTTCTTCCCTTCCTAATTTCGTAGATGCTGTCACACCCTTATGTTATGCCAATGAACAGAGAGAGAGAGTGTGGGAGAGAGGGAGAGAGAGAGAGTGAGAGAGAAAAAAAGAGTGGACCCAAATCTATATAGAAATAAGCATAAAAACAACATAACAAGCTGTGTTAATAGCTACACCTCACATTCAAATCTGTGTTGGAGTTTGTAGGAAATAATCAAATCAAATGGCTCTTGTACCTAAGATTCTCTTATAAATTAATTAAAATTTTGTTTATTATAGAAAGAAAGAAAAAACTACTGTATGTTGCATCATGGTACTATATTCTACCATAAAATTTGTTTGTTTTGTTTGAAGGACCATAAAATTTGTTTATTTTGTTTATTAAGGTGAATAAGTGGAAAATCTGATATTTGAACTCCGGCTCATGCATACTATAACATCTCTGTCAATTGAGCTATAATCACAGAAACATCAATAATTGGTTGTCAATGATAGTCTTATGGTAGATATTGATCAAGGTACATATTATTAGTTTTTATTGACAGTAAGGTACATTATTAGTTAAGATGCTGCTATCCCCATCCTCCTATTAAAAAACTTCTGATATTTTCAGAAATATATATCCAAATTAACTGTACTTTGTTTAGAAGTAAGCATTTAAATTATGCAAATTATTGGTGCTTGATTAATATATTAGAAGAGAGTAGTAATAAGTAATAAGGTTTATTCTGATTGGGTTTTGAGAGGAAATAAATCCAAATTACTAGTTAAGAAGCTTTAATCCATTCAGGTTTAATAGTTTTTTGGACATATGAACCAACCTAATAGGTCAAAGTGGAGTTTTAGTTTTTTTAAGAAAAAATACCATAAAATGTAAAATAAAATCTACAAAGCTAAAACTATAATAACTACAAAAAATATTGAATGCTAGTCTAATTTTTCAACTGGGATTTGCAGGTTAGTTCAGACTCCAACTATCTGCTCTTTTACCTAAACAATAGCATACTTTACCTCGTTTGAATCTCGTGAATTTACTCAAGTTAATTAGTGCATGTTTGGATTGATAATGAGTTTGACGAATCAAAATATGTCATTGTAATTTTGACAAAAACCGCTTTCTAGAGCTTCAACAAAATTGCTATGCACCATAATTTCATCAAATCCACTGTAAATGCAAAAGATGCACTTGGAACTTCATCGTTGTAATCTAAGAAAACTACTTCAATTTTGCTATAAAAAAAAACAAGAAAACTACTTCAATAACATGAAATTTTGGTGTCATATGTCATGTTGATGAAAATAAATATATGGTGACAACTTCTTTCATTTACGGGCCAAAGCTGCCCCTACTAACACTACTTCAAGCGGTGAAATTCCATTTATTACTTTAATTGTAGCCTAATTATTTATATCAACAACAGAAAATTGTAACCTAATTGTAAAAATGGGCTACACCTACCAACTAAGCTAGATACTCCCCTTTGATGTCAAATCAAACCGTTTAGAAACACTGTAACGGCTTGATTCATCAGAAACTTGATAAGAAAAATCTCTCATAGTCAACATTTTCAAACACGTGACATTCCAAAGTACACCAATTTTTCATGATATATATTCACATATCTACAAGTTTACTATAACATAAATTAAATCCAACAATTAAACTTAAAACTAACTGGTTTATTTCACAATTTCTAATGTGGTCTTTTCTCTTACTTCATTGGATGTATAAAAAACATTTTTATAAACAATTTTTATGTGGTGATCTTTTGTGCATATATGCTCTCTACCTCGTTATGCATGATTTTTAATATTAAAAAAATGAAGATATCACAAACACCAGAATTTAGCATTATGTGACGATGAGGACATATAAAAGGACAGAAATGGAGCTAGGACCATGGTCCAATCTGTCAGACTCTGCTGGATTAACCATGTGAATGTATGTAAGCTACCCCTTCTTGAAAAAGCACATAGCATGCAGGTCCTCATCACTTCAGCTATATACTCAGAATTCAGATCCCCATAATTCATTTTTCATCCTTTCTTTTCACCTTCTTTCTGTTGTCCCTATAAATTGATTCTTCTTTTAACCCCTACCTCATTTCACTATTTCACTGTTCAGTGTGAAGTGTTGAAACTACTAAAAGGAAGCTATAAACCAACTATGTATGAAAATGAAACATATCAAACACACAAAAACAACAAAGTATGAGTTGTAAGTTGCATTTTCTCATAGTGGTCAATCACTTCCCATTACATGTGCAGTGCAGGGAAAAGGTAATCTTTTTTTTTGCGGTCAACGAGATGATTATTTGTCCTTAATATGAAATGTCATTAAGATGAGATTTGTCATTTTACTACCAATCATAATTGCCACACGTGTTCTAGATTCAACTGATGATAAATAAATAAATAAAATCTTTTATAAGTTATAATAAACAATGACAAATTATACAACAGATTACAACATATCAAACAGCTTCTTCACCAAAATTTTAACTTTATATCAAAATAATCAGCAATTCCAATCACAGTTGATAAAATATAAGAATAGACAAGCAATATAAAAACAGATATGGTCGATGAAGCGGACAGGGTATCAAAAGACAAGTTTACCAACCCAGTGAGGAGATTTGCCTGCATAAAATTATTAGAGGAAATTATAAAATGAAATCAAGATAGAGAAGGCATATATAATAATCGTCGAGGAATATATTGTTTACCAAAAGAAATGTAGCGAGCAAGTTCCGATTAAAAGCTTCTTCAAGTACAGAAGTTTTACTTCCAGGAATAAGATCAGCCAGTGTTAGAATTGACAATAGCTGAAAATGGGTGACACTCGGATTAAATACTCGAATCAAATCCAAAATCAGATGTCAAATTAGCAATTACAATGTCGGATATTGCTCAAGTATGCAATGCTGCAAAATTAAGATTATAGTAGTGATTGGGAAATCAATAGGATTAAACTTAGACCAAGTTTCTTGTCCAAGTTTTCAAATCAAACAATGACTTGTGGATTTTTTTTCCCTTTAAATAGCCTCCATTGAGAATAAGTTTCTGAATTAGAATAAGATATTTATACAAGTCGTTGTTTGATTTGAAAACTAAACAGCAACAACGATATAAGAAATTAAGAGATTAATATCTATGCACTAACACTTTAAAACATTTTAACACATGCATCACATCAAATTACCCCAAGATTCCACTTTATCTCCCAAATATCTACATGTTGAGATATGATTGGATGCATGTGTAGAAATGTTTACACTTATTTTTATCAGTGGGAATCAAAGTCGATACCCTGAAGTATACAACACTCACACACACCCTGCGCACCAACCACTGACAGTGTATAAAAAGAATTCTAAGAAACTAATCTATGTTTTTTCAAATTTAACAAGTCACTGCACTAAGTATGTCAAATTTTTACAAAAACATTCAATTGAATAAATATAATTTAAACACTAAACAAGATAGAGCCAACAAAAGAATCCTAAAGTGACAACTACAATATAAGCTACAAACCATCACAATATATTAAACACTGATCCAATGAACAGAACAGAGGTGAGAGAGATAGTGACCTGTAGATTGTCAGCCAACACCATAGTAACATATGGCAGGTTGCACTGCACAAATTATCAACAATTAGTTAGTTTTCATCCATTGGTGCCAAAAGAAACTTCTTAGAGTAAGAAACTATAACATGGTGAGACATACCGTTCTCCGTGAAGTTCTTTCCACAAGCCTATCTAGAAGCACAGTTAATAACCTGACTCGGGCATCATGAAAAAGGTATAAGTTTAATTCTGTAGACTTCATTCAAAAGGATAAATAAGTTAGGGATTAAGCTTTTCTTTTACCAGAACAGGATTGATAGAACCCAAACTCTAAACCGAAACCATCTGCTACTCTTAAATGCAGTGGAATGGCTTCCAAAGAGAAGATAGTTTCCTATTTGAACACCAATAAGGTACATACCCCAATATCCTGTAGGAAAAAAGATGTTTGTAACAAATACCATATATCAGAAGTAAAATGCATCAGACATGAAATTGTATTATGATGATTGAACAACGCAAGGTCGCAATTCTTACCAAATATGCTAAAAATCCCCTCCTTGTTTTGACTTATGATATCCGTTCCTCTTTCGTTTGAAAGCAAATAATGATTTAAACCATGCATTAAACAGAACTGGTATCCTTCAAGTCATAGATTCAATTTTATAAGGAAATCAGATTTCAGAAAAGATGAAATAAGGATGAGAAAGAAAAAAAGTACCTACTAGGACAAGTGATCCAAAAACTCCAGAATATTGTGGAGGAATGTTAATAAAGGATGTAAGGATCGAGATAGCAGCAAGCGTGAAGAAGAAATTCCAATGCACACCATATTCAGCCAAATGCACCTATTCGAGGAAAAACAATTACTAGCTTCCTTGAGAAAATCGTGAGTTAGACAATTATAACTCAATTTGTAAAGAATGAGAAGGAAAACATATTATTGGCTTCCTCAAAATTGACTGGAATTATCTCTGACCCACAACATAACATTAGTCACTTAGGGAACAACCAGTCGATCAGTGGATGGGGCTTGGGCCAGTTCAGAACACTAATATTTGTCATTCCAAAAGAAGAAGAAAAAACATTAGCCTACAAGTTTGAAGATGGTGCGGAAAAAAAAAGGTTTTTTCTTCATCATCTCTCTTTTCTTTGAAAAAATCAGTCCATAGTTTTCTTCTTGACCATTTTGCAAGCTTAAATATATATGTGAGTTTAAATTCATCGAAATTGTGTACAGTCTTCCTAATTCAAAGTAATAAATATGTGTACCAAATTGGGCACATGTCGAGCTTATCATCAATTCTGCCCCAACAAGCACATATTAAGTATCTTATAGATTGGAAAATGCTTGAGAAGAAAACTATCAACTTATTTTTTAAAAGAAACATCATATGTAATGATGAACCAAAAATCTTGTCTCATGCACCAACTTAAAATTTAAATACTATTGTTTAAAGTTGAAAAATCAGCAATGTCAGTGATAGAACATTTTCCTATCATTCTCCAAAAATCTTTTAAAGGAAAAAAACGCTCATATATGAGCCAAACAAGAGAATATTAGTCACTCTCTCCTATGAAAAACGCTCATATATAATGTTCACAATAACCTTAGCCAGATTAATAATTAAATTAGTTATCTTAAATCATTTAATAAAAGTTAGAATATTAGTTTCATAAAAAAAAAGGTTAGAATATTAGTTAATTGATAAGAAAAAACAAACTGTATACTTTAATAAATTAACGAATGAGTTAAAATTAAACTAATTTTGTTAGAATTTTTTTAATTTAGGGGTATTTTATTTTCATACATTATCAACATTTCTCTCTTCTCTATTTCTCTTCTCTTTCTCTTATACCAAACAATTCATCAAATCTACTCTATTTTTCACTCTTTTCTCTCTTTTCACATTCTCCCTTACCTATTTCTCTCTTCACAGTTCACAACTTCTCTTCCAAAAGTTTTTGCAAACAAAAAAAAAAAATAGCCCCACTCAACCCATCATGCATGGCATCAGAGTTGATAGGAAAACAAACCATAGGGGTCAGATTATTATAGTCTTGGAAAACGACATCATTTAACATGTGTGACTATACATAAGAGTTGATAGAAATTTCAAAAACACATGTGCGATTATACTTGTTAAAGTTTAATATGATGCAGTATTAGCAGATGCATGTCGAAATGTTTGTTGACACAAATTTCTAAGAATCTCAATGAGTATAATCCCACCTGATAATCCACACCAGTTGTTGTAACAAGTCGAAAAAATCCTAAGAAAATAAGCGGACTAGATGAAACTATTGCAGTCTTCCAATTTCTGAAGCAAGTAAAAAATGATGCTATTAGAGGAAAGTAGAATACAATATATTTGTGCAAGTTCATTCAAAAATACGTCAATGTCATTACAGAGCCGGTAAATAGAATTAGGAAAACGGCAATTTAATTTTTAAAAGCCTAACAGCATGTTCATGTTAATAATGGTTCTTTGCCTATTGTGTGAGCTAGTTGAGAATTCCCTAAAGTATAACCATTAGAAAACTATCAAACTCAACAAACAAGGCGTTTCTACATCTAAGTAAACATGATTATTCTATTTCAGTAAACATACTAACACAACTAATTTTTAAGAGTTCATTGTGTAGACATACTTACACAGAAGCAACATTCCGTGCTTGCCGAGAAACTAACGAATTTGCTAAAACAAATGCTCCAACTCCAAGATCCATCTGCAAGGCAGAAGTAATTTCTAATCTCAGCAGAACAATCAAAGTATTGACTATACATCTTGTTAGCAACATAAATTAATGCACTAAATAGTATGTACAGACTAGAATCCATAAAACAGTTGGAGAGAAACATAGATCAAAATTGCAGCTTCATAAAATCAACAAATAGAAGTAATTTACAAATTGATTAAAAAGCCTATTCTCTCCAACCCCTTCATCCATTTCCTTTTTCTCTGCATTGACTTTAGTTGTATATCACCGAGGTGATAAGTACTCCCTCCGGTCCTATTTATAAGAAACATTTGACTTTTTTGATTCATTGCATAAATTATGTATTTGGTCTATATTCTACACCAAGTACATTAATTACTCAATGAATCTAAAAAGTCAACTTTTTCTTATAAATAAGACCGGAGGGAGTAATATAGTATACGGAAGTGCACTATAGTGGACGACGAGAAACCCCTATGTCAAAACCAAATACACAGAAAATGAATGCATATGTTAAAAGAGGCCTCGAATCCCTTCACAAGTCACATAAATTAACCTTGCTAAAGAGTGAACTGGAGTCCATAGAGACAATGCTGCCCAAAATAACCTGCTGTGATGAGGAGGAGGGAAATTTTTTTTGAAGAAGCAGGGGAGAGAGAGGGAAATGTTTGTATAGACTCTGGCATTATAATATAAGTTCGAACCAAGAAAATTGGGAACCTACATCCCCTCCCCAAAATAAAGAGTGAACTGGAGTCCATAGAGACAATGCTGCCCAAAATAACCTGCTGTGATGAGGAGGAGGGAAATTTTTTTTGAAGAAGCAGGGGAGAGAGAGGGAAATGTTTGTATAGACTCTGGCATTATAATATAAGTTCGAACCAAGAAAATTGGGAACCTACATCCCCTCCCCTTGACTTCTAAAAATACTTTAACAAAATTTAAAACAGTTTTTTTTCATTGATAAATAGAAATATATTCCATGAGAAATTACCTGATATCATTTAATATTTCAAACTTAAAATACATTCATGAAAGAAGAAATTTGACCCTCAAAACTACTTCACAAGTTAATCAATCACCTTGTTGTTGGATTAGTGAAGCAAATAAAATATTTAATATGAAATTTTTCAAACATTCTCAAGTAAGACGTGTCTTTCCAATTTTCCTTTTTCTTTTGAATTAAGAATTGTCAAAGAATCCTACCAAACTAGCTCCATATGTTTCGGTCTTCGCATATCTTCTAGGAAATATTCTGAAATCGACAGCCAAGATGCACAAGACTGTTATAATCATCTGCAAAAATAACTTGTATCAACATAATAGCATATTAAGATTGAAATAGTACAATAAAGAACTCTATAGTCACACTTCATACCACAATAACCCTGTACGAAGTAATATATGCCCTAGCACAATTGGGCTCTCCTAAATCAGGTGATGAACCTCCAGGCCTGCAGTTAAGTGTATGGAAGTCAGCCATTACCCGCTTCAAAATTTGGCTTGTGTGAAACTAAATGCCTAACTTATTTTTTTCCATAAAAGTTTATGTCCTTTTACAAAGTATGTTAAACAAAATTGAACAATTACCTCTTCACTGCAATATAAAGCAATGTTACGATTGTGAACAAACTTGCGAAGATATAGCTCCAGTCAGCAAGTACCTATCACCAAGTTCATTGAACCAATTAGCAACATAGCTTGTCACTACTCCCACCCGACAACACCAAAAGAGAAAGTCAACTTTCAAGTGTTAGCAAAATATTTGATGCAACCGAGAACACTTACAGTGAAAAATAAGAGCATAGGAACAATGATGACAAGAAAATCCAAAGTCAATGTAGCTAGGTGAGCTTTGAAACTCCTATGCTCAGATGGTGCATCATCGTTTTTCTTCTTCAGGGAGTCACCTGTAAGTAAAAAGAGAGAAAAATAGGACTTTAGGCTCTGTTTGGGTAAGCAACTTAATTGAGTGTTTATAGTATAAACGTTTATCATTTAAGTGCTTATGTATACAGTGTGGGCCTGTTTGGAGTAGCTTATGTACTAGCATAAGTTTTGTGAGACTATTTGGGAGAACTTATGAACACAGTTTATGACATGATTATAAGCTGCTTTCAGCTTATTTTCATAAGCTCTCCAAAATAGGTTATGAAAACCACTTATAGTTAACATGAAAATAATTTAAACTTTATTTAATCTTTTGCAATAGAAATAGTTTATACATAAGCTCTTATCATGATAAGCACTTATAGTTATGCTATAAGCCGCAAATAAGTTGTTTATCCAAACAGACAAGTTACAAAAGATAAAATAAAGTCAAATTGTTTTCATGTAAGCTATAAGTTATTATCCCCAACAAAAATCCCCAAGCAGAATTCAAAATTAAATGTTAAAATTAAGCATAAAACAAAATGAAAAATGTTGAATTTGGGTGTCATTGAACTAACCAAAAATTACAATTATAAGATTTAAAAGTGCTTTATAAGGGACTAACCATTTATTGGAATTGAGGTGAAGGAGTGACGAATAAGCACCAAAATCTATAAGAGGAACAGAAAATAAGCATTGATCATAATTCACGTTACAATTAAGCTGAGATTATAATTCAGAATTGACTTACAGGGATAGTTACTGTAAGAGCCACGATTTCGAACAAAGACGATCCGGTCAAATTGCTAACAAATCTGCAAAAATTAAGAGAATTAATTAACGATGAAAAATTGAAACATTGGTAATTGTTACGATTATAATTATGATTAAGATGAAGATAGAGAACTAACTGTTCTTTGAGATGCTTGTTGGGGTTGAAGGAGGGTTTGGGGTGAGGTGTGTCCATGGTTATGGTGGGTGTAAATGTTGAGAACAGTGTGTTCAAATCGACCAAATTTTTATGGGTTTGGTTAGTTTAGTAAATCTTTTCAGTTCGTTGATCACTCGAGTTCAATCTCCTTTGATTTCATTTTTGGTCAAACCAGAAAAAACCACGTCATTTTTTATTTTATTTTTTAATTTCATCGATTTTATTTGAACTCCTAAACTATTTTTTTATTTTTTGGTTACTTTGGTGAAAAACTATAAAAGGGTACTTAAAATTATATTTAATTTGTGCCCTGAACTTTTCTCAGTTGGTAGGGACAAATGCATATTATATGCAGTGGTCGGGGTTAGAACCCGGACACCCCACTTCTCCACATTTAAAATGTGTCAGCTCCAACCACTAGGCTACCTGACCAAAAAAAAAATAATTAATTTTTTAAACGAATTTTGTATATTTTTTAAGAGAAATGATATTTGTACGACCATTTTGTAACAATATTATGAAAACTTTCTCTCTAATACTCACATTATCCTCTTATTCTCTCTTCCTTTTTCTCTCTTTTGTATTTAACCAATGAAAATAGAGAAAAAAGAAGTTGTCACCAAAAGTTGTATCAAATGGTTGTTCAAATATCATTACTCATTTTTTAAAGTTAGAATCATGGGAGAAGTATCTATTAGAGTCTAACGCACTTGAAATACAATAAAGATTGGTATGTACCCTTAATGTGTATACCCTTTGTACCACTCTGAAAAATTTCATGTCTTTGTAGCCATATTTTTTCAGTTACAAGACCACTATTTAAAAGTTGAAAAATGTGGTCACCAACTAAAATGCGTGTGACCACTATTTTTCACTTAGTTAACCAAATAAATTCTAGAAAACTAGTGGTCGCGCAACTAATAAAATGTGGTCACACATACCATATATTTTGTTAACTGGAATTTTTGAAAGTGGTATAAAGGGGTGTACACATTAAACGTGTTTATCTATCATTACTGCATGGAATAATATTACTTCCACATAAGGAAATTTATAGGAAATATATATATATATATATATATATATATATATATATATATATATATATATTCAATCAGATA
>Ga0315913_1003593_pt1 | contig 18648 bp, 10 predicted proteins | sample MpolsnodulesMG_FD_207736 | JGI IMG/M metagenome (GOLD analysis project Ga0315913, IMG submission 207736) | Medicago polymorpha root nodule microbial communities from Los Angeles, California, United States - small nodules | ecosystem: Host-associated > Plants > Roots > Nodule | place: USA... | reverse complement strand
ATAAAACCAATGGTGACAGAAAATCACTTGTCCATTGCCTTTGACAAGAGTCCTTGTAGACTTGTAGTATTTGGGTCTGTTTAGATGGACTTATTTGAGTTTATCTACTGGCATAAACACTTGTGAGGCTGTTTGGGAAAGCTTATGACATGTCCATTAGTTGTTGAGTTTATTTCCACATGCGCTCTCCAAGATAGCTTGTGAAAAAAACTTATAACTTATGAAAAAGTTCAACTTTATTTGACCTTTTGTTTTAAAAATAGCTTATATATAAACACTTATATGTTAAAAGCTTAATCTATAAGCTCTCAATCAAGTTGTTTATCAAAACAAGACCTGTGTATGCGAGTTAAAAAAGCTTTTATTTGCTTTTGCATGCAGCCATATGCTTGGTGTTCGAGGATTGTTGCCTCACTGACTGCCCGTTCACACAAAGAAGATAAGTTTGGGGTTGCTCAGCTTTCTGGGAGTAACGCTGCTGTGGTTTCGACCCTGATATCATGCCTTCTTGCTGTTGAGAATTTCACGGGAAAGAAAACAAACCTGCAATCACCAAATCAGTTGGGATCTGCTGTTAAAAGAAAAAATGGGCCAGTGAATTCAAAAGCTTATGCTATTGCTGATGTTCTCAAGACATCAATCTACCAAATAGTATCTGCATTCCATGATGAGATGTTGTCTGGTACTAAATCAAGTCTTCTGGAGAAGGACTGGATCACAAGCAAGAAACCACTTTTTGGTACTCGCGAGATGCTTATTCAAAAATTACGTCTTTTCCTTGTTTTTCGGGCCACCTAGATGGTACATTGTTACGTGGTTTGGTTGCTACTTAACTGGACTAAACAACATGCTTGTAAGAGGCTATACAAATTGGATGTAATCAAGTAGAGTTGATAATTATATAGATGGAAGGGATGGAGGGAAAAAGTTCTCAATTTTGTTGTTAGATTGTTAGAAATTTGAGATGGATATTAATCTGTAGTGATTATGTTGAACATACTTGCATTGGCAGGTGAATGATTAAAAGATGTGTCTTTTTTACGTGCTTCTCTGAAAGGAGATGTTTTTTTTTTAAAAGATAGAATTATGTCTATATTATAGGATCCAAGTAAATGTTTAAAAGTTAAATATAAGCTTGAGAAATGTCTACTTTTCTGTCCTTTTCACGAATATGATCTAATGATAGAATTGGATTGCTACTTCGGGTTAAGCTTGTCTAAGAACAGAAGCACATTCTAAGTTTTGTTTCCTTACGTTTAAACTATCTACTTGGTTTGTTTATCTGGTTGGTTTCTTAATGTCCTAATGTGGTGGTTCTGTGGTGACAAAAAATTATTTTGAATGAATTGATTTTCTAGTTTTATTTTGAATGAGCTACTTTTCTAAAATTTATTTTGAATGAATTGATTTTCTAAAGTTGATGTTCCTGGTGTGTATTTCTTGGATGAATTGGTTCTGTGATTCACTTTATCATTGAATACTTGTTATTTCTCAATTCTCAAACTCTTTGCTCTCTCTGCGAGGGCTATTCAGGAACCTACTTGTTATTTCTCAGTTCTCAAACTACTTTTGGTACTCATGGCTTTGTTTGTTATGGAGATAAAAAGTTTTGATGACAGCTTTGTTGAGAAACACCTCTTTCTAATGAAATTCTTGTTGGCTTCCAGTTTCCACACTCTCCATTTCTCTCATCTCTTTACTTACTATCACTTTACAACCTCCTGTTAATCGTGGTCTAGTGCAAATTCTGGTTGGTATGGGCCTTTCATGTATGTGAGGCATGTGTCTTATTGGTGCTTATGATATCTCATATCACTGCTCTAATTACTTCCATCTTATGGATTATTACTATCTCCATTGTCGTTGTGTTAGATAGGAGGACATGGTTCAAGAGATAAAGACAATAATCTCTATTGTGGCATATAAGTTCAGTGTCGCAACTCGCGGGTGTTTTTCTAATCTATGTTATTTTGTGACTGCATTAAATTATACTGTGGCACTATGAACAACAGATTTATTTTGAGTTGTCCGGAGATGCTAATAGAGTTGTGTCTGTGGCAAGATTCTTCAACACATCCTAGAGACATTTGTCTGGACACACATTGAAGTGTATTTCAACAGTTAACTCCTTGTTTAATCAGACTGAAGAACTTTTTGATTTGAGTTAAAATTCCTAAGTTGTACTAGTGAATTTGAATTCATCTGTGCCTGTTTGTCCACCCTTTTTATTGTGCAAGAATTTGAATCTCTATGTGCAAGATAATTATGAACAGATCAGTGTCAATAGCCACCTTATACATGTTCTATAGCATTAAAGGCTCTGTTCTGATAGTCTTGGATTTTCTTGGTAAGCAATGATTCTTCCTTGGCAAAATAATCTTGTGAGGTCACTGCTAATTTAATACCTTTTTACTTGAAGCTAGTTTGTGTCATGGTCTAAGCTATATATTAGGAGTTGAAAATGTCATGAAAGTAATGATGCTAACCTAACTTACGTTGGATAGTTGAGAGCTTACTCTATATTATGTCCTTTTGAAGCTTCTCAGACAAAAAAAAAACATTTGATTTTGTGGTGAATGCTTTTGTAGTGTGTGTGTGTGACAATTGAGGTGTGGATCATTCTATAATAATTATGCTGATGGCTAAAATGATATTGCTGAGGAAAAATTGTATACTAAATTTATAGAATGAGTCCTTCTTTGTGTTATATATACAGCAAAACCAAGTGTATTAAGCATAAAATAACTAAAACATGATGAAGAGACAGAAAGAAAAGTAAAAAACTCTATATTACAAACTATCAGCAAATATTGTGTTTCTTCTGCATTAGTGTATTCCTAAATTTTGGATTCTCTTAATAAATCACATAGAAGAAGCATTTCATTGTCTCCACTCTTCCATGCTCTCTACTTTCTCCTCATGATTAACTTGTCTTTGTCATCAAGGATGCTCACTATTTGTCCTGTGCTTAGCTTGGTTTTAATTTTGGGCTTAAATGAGTGCATGCAATTCCTATTCTTATCAATATCATCAATTCTATATAATTTTACTCTCCACTGACGTCCTATATTTGATAATTGTACTAAAAATAATTTAGAATTAATCCTACTTGAAATTAGGATTTGTAGTTTTGCTTAGATGAATTTGACGGATAAACTCGCTAATATATGCATAACAAATATATTTATATAATACTATAAATTCATCAATAATCGAAAGAAATTAAACTCGTCTAATACTTAATCTCATATTTTCCGACGGCGACTAACAAAATAATCATTTTTTGCGTAAACAAATGTAAATTCTATTTATATATATTTTTTTGAAAGATTGAGTTAAATATATTTTTAATCCTTATAATACAGTATCCCTACAAAAGTTATTTTTTTGGTGTGAATCAGTTATCTTCTGCGTGCAACAACCGCATATACTAATATTTTGAGTCGGTAAGACCTCTATTGGTGCAAAGCTCCTCTGATATTTACCATTGTTACATTTGATTCGAATCAAGAACATTTGATTAAACTGCAAGAGATCATTTCATTTATCATCTCATCCAAGTGTTTATTGGTCTACAAAAATTGTATTCAATTTTAGTCTTCATTTTCCTTTTATAAAGACTAAATGAAATGACTAAGAGTACTATTTTTTTTTCTTTAACAAAATGTAACAAATCTATAAAATAAAATTGAATCAAAATTTTGTATTGTACGCAGAAGTATCAAAATTTTAGTCTTCATTTTCCTTTGATCCAAGTGTTTGTTGTTTATTATAGTATTTTCGATTAATTACTTTTGTCTTTGGATAAGTAAACAAGTTGCCCTTATAGCTCAGTGGTAGAGCGTCAGTCTTGTAAACTGAAGGTCCGCAGTTCGATCCTGCGTGAGGGCAATTGATTTTTTTTTGTCGCCAAGTTTGCACGGTCATCTTGCAGCTTTTGTTCTGAAAACTGGGTTCTAGATCGAAGGGTGGCAAGGCTTTTTCTTTTTCATGTTTATGCTTTAATCACTGTGTTATGTGAGAACTAATTCTATGTTGTAATGACTAACACTGAAAAAGTTGGTGGAAACCTGTATGATCCTAACATTTTAGATATAATTTCAGAAGCATTATTAAGAATTGCAAATTTAAGTGACTTAGAGGACCCTTTTACTATTAAGGTATGCCTCTGATCACCATTCTATTTTCTTTGACACTAACCCTTTCGTTTAAAGAAGACCAAAGCAATAAATTTTTATGCAATATCCCTAGCAAGATTAAAAAGTTACAAGATCAATTAAGTGTTCTTCATCTTAAATCCAAAACCAAAGAGGCATGGATGCCTCTCTTGAACATGAAGTAGGTTGGTGAAATCAACGTGTTAAGAACTCAAAATTATTTCACCATAAAACTAGTCAATGCTACTTGCAATTTCTATGCGAACAAAGAAGAAATTGAGAATATTCTAACCCACAATTTTCAAGGGATTCCCATCAAGTCTACTGCCCTCAAATGTGAAAGAACATTTGAAAGAAACTACCAATGCGGTGTATGGAAGAATATGCAGGTATGAGGGGTGAGCTAGTATTAAAATTTCGAAAAGTCAAACAAATTATTATAAAAATAAAGTCAAAAGAATAATGATAGCAACGTTCATTTTAACACCATTTATGTGAGACTCATTCTCCCAGTTATGTGACCCTCCCAATACTACCTCAGAATTAGTACATTAACACCATTTTAAGATTATCTTTTTTCAAGGTCTTATTCTTCATCAAATGTACGATTGATGTCCTTTAGTTAAACGCTTCATATCATTGTCGTTTAATCACTCTAATACTTTAGGCAAACTGTTTGGCCCATTGCATTGCTAAATTTGCCTTAGCAAATCTGGATGGGGTGTAAATAGAAGATATCCCGATTACTGAAACCTTCACATGCTAACTATTCATTTAGTTGGGCCTTAACCTCTCTCCTAATATAGTTGGTTTTTGGTTTTGAAGGTTGCTCTATAGACCCTTCAAATTACTATCTTTAAAAGAAAGAGTTAGGAGAAAACCTCCGAGAAGAAAACCAATAAAAAAGTATCTTACGATAAATTTTTGTTATTGAAAGATACATTCCGATAACTTAAGGGACGTTTGAGCAAATAATCGTCTATTGAGCGATTTCCGTTGGCTTTTATTAAAAAAACTACCAAGTATTATAATTTTTTTTTATTGACCAAGTATTATAATATTGGTATGACAGTATTTGCCATATAAAATCACAGATATTGATCCTCACAAAAAAAAAAAAAACAGTCATAGATATTGATGTGATTTAACTGGTTAACATAAATCTCATCTAGTCACTATCTACCCAAAAACTTATAAATCTCATAGTAGTATATTATATATAGTCAAACCAAATCAAAGTCTGTGACAATACCTAATACACAATTTTAAATTTCTTATTAGCTATAATTGACAAACTGGAAGGTTACCTAATTCTTGGACAACAAGTTATACGGCTTACGTATGTAAATTCGTGTTTGCGGATAAAACACAAAAAGACGAGAGAAAATCTTTTAGTATTATTTTTGGACAAAATTAAAGAATTAAGTTAAGAACTTGCTTACGTACTTTATGATACATGAGTTTTACTTGGTAAGTAAATTCTTAGGGACTTTGAACTTTGATTAATTATTGATATCTTGTGGCAAAATTTATTTAAAATTTTGATTTATTTCAAAATAAATTCATATACTCCCTCCGTTCCTTTTTAAGTGTCTTTTTAGAAAATTAAACACTAAAATAGCGGTGTGTATTTTTGCACATTTTTTTCCCTATTATACCCTTATTTAAATCCACCAATAAATTCCTATTTTTTCACACATTTTATCTTTTCAATAAATTTAATATGTTATCTTTCTCTCGTAACAAACAATTGATAATTATTATCTTTTTTTTCCAACATATTCATTTTTTTTTTGCACACTCTCTCTCATAACAAACAATTGTCAATTTTATAAATATTGTGCACATCTTTTTAAATATTTTAAGTCAATATAAATATTATTTCAACTTCATATTAATCAAAAGTTAAGAAAAAATTAAATTTCTTCAAATTCCTTTAATTAAAGTCAAGGCTTCAACTATGGCTTCAACTATGCTAGAATCACACTTCAAATTTTTAACAATTGTTACTCATCTTATTTATAGAATTTTAACTTTTGGAACCACTATTTGGAACGAAATTTTGTTTAAATTTGAAGATAACAAGAAACAAACTTTGTCTTGTTCAAAAAAAACAAACAAACTTTGTTTTAAAAAAAACTTTAGTTTTCTAAATAGATAATATTAATTAGTTTTATTGAAAAAAATAAAAGTAATTGACAAAGGGTATAATTGACAAATCGAACCCTTTAAATACTAAAAAGACAGTTAAATAGAAACGAAAAATTACCCTAAAAAAACACAGCAAAGGGAGTACAATATATGACATAACATTTATTGTTAATTTTTTTCATCCTAACAAGAAAGAAAGATTTTTTTTTGAAAGAGAGAGAGCGCACTATGATATATGAACATACATCCGTATTAATTAGATTTATTCTTTAAAAGGGGTTTAGCTCGAAAAGTTTCATCTATTGGTTAAATGATAGGTTTTGATTGTCGGGAAATACATGCATAATTTTCCTCCTCCATGAACTCAAAATAGATACTAGTGAAAACGTAAAATATAAGCGTAATGACACAGAGAATTTTAGTGTGGAAAACCTTCTCGATGTGAGAAAGGGAAAAACCACGGGACCCTTGGGCCTCTTAAAACTTCCACTATAATGAAAATGGGAATACAACAATTTCACCCTTAGGTGGATCTCACTACAATGTATCTCTCAATTTGAAAGGAACACTCTCATAAATTGGCTCACTATTTCTCTCCAAAAAAAACTCTCTATGGGGATCACTTTTCTCTTGATCAAGGCTCTCTTTCTCTCTTACCTTTTGTTGTTCTTCTCTTGTGGTGTGTTTTGAATGCTTGATCATGGTCCTATCTTCTCTTCTTATTATAAAAGTTTATAAAGTCTAGCAATTGCTAAACCCTAATTGCTTTTGCATTTTCCCTCCCAAATATCATTTAATGCATGTTTATAAAACATTCCAACCTCCCCATCTGTCTCCATTAAATGCATTTTTTGAATTCAAATTTTCCTCCCATCCAAATGCAATAAATTCGTCATATTCTCAAACTTCTTATATAATTATACCAAGTGAAGGCGTGACAGGAAAGCATTATGCTTTAGTTTGTTTTGTATTTTATTATAGGGTCTTGCTAAAGGGTACTCTTTAAGGATTCAAAATTATGAAATCATTTTTTTTTTAAGAAAAGAAATCATTTATTTAGAAAGTCAAATAATTCAATTGCATTACTGTGAAATCATTCGTTTAGAAAGTCAAATAATTCGGTGCTCTAACTTTAAATATGAGATAGAGAAGTATTTCGTAATTTAAATATGTTTGTTTATTATATTCGAAATTTATATCCTTATTTATTAATTTTATTAGGTCTGAAGCAACTTAACCTAATAATTTCCCGCTAAAATGCTACATTAGGTTAACATCAATTTAACCTAACAAATTACATCTAAAATGGAGTGCACCAATTTAACCTAACAAATTCCCTCTAAAATGCAGCAATCTCTAATATTTCTTCTCACTGATGAGCTTTTCATTCCTATCCTATTGTGTCATCGTTTGTATATATCTATTGTTTCTGTAGACTTTTTTTTTTTTTTACAAATTGTTGTACACTTATTTAATACGTTTACAAACAGAATACCCTAATTTCCATGCATACTATATCTTACCTTAATCCCTTTTCTATAAAAAATTTCTTTTGATATTAGGCCATTAGTAGAATATGAGTAATGGTTTCTATTCAAAATTCAGTTGACTTAGTATACTATCTAACCTCTTTTCAGGAGATATTACTTATGGATCAACTACAAGGCCACATGGTTGTGAATATTTATTGATAAGATATCAACTTTCATTCAATGTATATCTCTTAACTCCTACCTTGGAGGAAATCTGGTGAGCATGTTAACCAGATTTCAACTTCCGTGGTTGCGAGTATTTTTTTTTTTTTTTAAAGATGGTTGTGAGTATTTGTTAATAAGATATCAACTTCCATTCGTTTTTGTTAGGTTTGTGTTTCCTCAATAGGAGGTAGGTTCGTCCAATGGTTTTCTGCCACAAATGTGAATGATATCCAAAGAATATACACGCCTCCGTAGAAAAGTCCTCCACAATAGTCATGAAACATTCTGAAAATGAGCATCCCAACCATTCAATGAACAAAAGAGAGACATACTCGCAAGACTCAAGAGCTTAATTGATCATAGCAACAGTGTACCTAGCTCTGACAGAGAAACTATTAATTTTTATTGATTTTTTTTAGGTTTGACTCAGTTTACTTTACTGATAAGTATAGGCAAGTTGCTCGAGTTGAGCTGCTATGATAAATTATACTATGTAAACATTTAGTGACTAATACAAAGGTACTAGCCGCTCTGCAATCAGAAACATAGGCACAATTGGCTGAACTTCGTGATCAAATATAATATGTTTTCTTTTTGCAATTTTCGTAACTGTTTTGTTTTGATCCTGGGCAATATATGTTTGGTTTATCTTTATTTTAAGATCCATGATGTAATCTCACTTCCTTTTTAAAGTAATCTTCGAATGTTTTGGATGAGCTAATTGTTTCTGTTTTTGTTGTACTTATTATTTATAATACTAATCTTCATATCTATTGATTACAAACTAAGTATTTATTAAACTTGGACTGTGTTTTGCCAAAAACAACACAACTGTTTGTCACAATGGTTCTTAGATGACATTGATGATAAATCTAAATTAGGTGTACGTCCCATGGTTAATTATTTAATATAGTATTATAAATTATAGTCACAAGAATATGCTAAACAGAAAAATTAAATGGTCCCATTCCTTTGCGGCATGGTTTCTAAACATTGATTTTTTGAAATCATATATTAATTATTTCAAATCTATCCATGCTTTTTCAATTTTTATAAAAATACTATCATTTTAAATCTAAAAAACTCATGTGTTGCACGGGTCAAAAAACGTATTACAGCTAATAGTAAATATATTACAACTCAAGTGAAGACATGACAGGAAAGCATTATGCTTTAGTTTGTTTTGTATTTTATTATAGGGTCTTCCTAAACGGTACTCTTTAAGGATTCAAAATTATGAAATCATTTATTTATTTTTTAAGAAAAGAAATCATTTATTTAGAAAGTCATATAATTCAATTGCATTATTGTGAAATCATTCATTTAGAAAGTCAAATAATTTGGTGCTCTAATTTTAAATATGAGTATAGAGAAGTATTTCGTAATTTAAATATGTCTGTTTATAATATTCGAAATTTATATATTCATATTAAGTTCAAAAAATGTAAAAAAAACATGTCAATTATATCCATTAGGGACGAAAATCAAAATATTTTTTTTTTGTAAGGATGAAAACACTATGTTTAATTTTACAGGGACAAAAATCAAAATTCGCTATATTTATAGGGAAGAAAAACTTATTTAACCCTTTTTATTTTTTTGTCAAGTATTATACAATTTAATTTATTTAGTTTTTGACAGGTAATATAAGATTTATTTAACAACAATTTTCTTTATGAGGGGCAGAAGGTGGGTCCTCCCCTTCTAACCAGACTTTTTCCACACACATCAGTCATATATCGAACTTCGGCCTTGACCACATGTTTAAGAGGCACAAGTCTGTACCACTTCATCAATTCATTATTAGTAATATCTAAATTTTTTTCTCTATCAGATACTATATTCTTATATATTACAGTCAATAAGACCCGTGCTCCGCACGGGTCCATGGTCTAGTTTATAAGAGAAGCAAGCCAAAGTTGCCTTACATGCATAAAGACACTTGTCATTTGGCTTTCATGCAAAACATCGAGTGTCCCTTGTAATGCATGCACCACGACATGTGTCACTCATACACTACACTCTGTGTTACTCATACACTACACCATATATACACCATAAACCTTGTTACTTATCATCACATGCAACCTTCCATTTTGTCAAATGTATGTTGGCCATGTGACAATGGCGGAACTCCACATTGATGTGGAAGTTTTGAATTCTAGTACTTTTAGTTTTCTTGAAGAGACATAAATACTAGTATAATTATTTGTTGTTGAAGAATAGTATAATTTTCTTTGTTAATGATGTTTAAAGTTTAAGCCCTAAAATTCTACCTACTCATGCGAGGGATAATTTTTACTTACCCAATATTCACCATATATTTCTCTCATAAAAAATAAAAATTGGAGGTACTATCGGTGGGTTAAAAAAAAGAGAGAGAGAGAGACTTTTGAGTTGTGATCCATTTGTTCAAACCTAATAATAGGAGTAAGTATTTTGGTTTCCCTCAATTTCAAACACGGTTTCCGTTTTGACCACCACATGCAATGATATGCATAAATAATTCAACTCTTACGTAAAAATTGGGCTAGCTATAGTACCAATAGAGTTAATTCAAAAATTTAATGTCTTATGATTGATTTAAATGATGACAGCTAACTATATACTATCATAAAACTAACTATATATACTCGTTCCGTGTTAAAATGAGTGTTGTTTAAAGTTTTAAGAAAATAATTAAAAATTAAGTGGTGATAGTATAATATTAGTTAAGATAGATCTCAGAGATTCAATAGTTTATTTTTTTGACATAAATCAAACGATTGAGATTAACAAATTTAATAAGACTTATGGTAGAGTATCTATAATGTTGGTCTACCTAAGACATTTAGGGTTAACACCATGACAAAAAAACCAAACTGTATAACGAAGACATATAATTTAAAGGACTCAAACGAATTGAAAATTAATTATGAAACCAAAACGATACCTCAAAAATAATTAACCGACGAAAATAACAATTAAGTTTAAAATAAAAAATGTCTAGAGTAAATATGCCAAGAAACCATCTTGTACCATATTAATTAGAGAATGCTTCACAATCTTGTAGGTGAAACTATCTCTCAACAAATTTAAGAATGAGGAATATTATTACTTTATCAAAACAAAACTATTTAAAATTAATGAAGTGAATTTAATTAAATGAATAGTCTAAATTTAATTTTCCCTTAAATTTAAAATTACCCCATCTAATCTAGGTCTTTAGTATATATTTTTTTGGCTTTTTTTACTTACAATTTCTTCATTTTTACCACCGAGTCAAGATTTGTTGACATTTGATTAGTTATTTTACTTACACACATAATTTATTTGTTTTGAGATTATGAGATAGATACTGAATTTATAAATAAAAAAATAAGTGTCCAACTCATTCTCAACCTATTTCAGATATCAACTGGTCAAAGCAGTCCTCTTTGACAAATGAAACAAAACAGGTCAAATAGGGAAAGGTGGCAAATGACAGAAGACATAACTACATGCAACTTGTGTTTTTTTTCTTCTTAGTACTTTGATTTCCGTGACACAAACAGAACCAAAAAAGGAAAAGAAAAACAAAAGACAAAGTTGACATTAATATACGTGTATGTGAACAACCTTCTCTTTCTCTTGAGCTAATCACAAACCAAACCTCTAGAATGTGCCATGCTTCTCTTTGTTCTTGAATTTACGTGTAAGAATTCCAATATTTTCACTCTTAAATTTCAACCCTTTTAGTTATTTTTTCTTCTGAGGCTTATTCCTATGATTTACCATATTCTAACTCATTTTGTGGGTTTTCACTGTTAATCCTGTATGTTTTTTTTTGTATACAAATTTCTATCTTGGTTGCATAAATTTTCAAACTTTTTTGCATTTTGGATCTTAGATATATGCATAAGGGGTATCCATAAGATGGTTATTTTTTTCCCTCCTTATTAGTTGGAAATTGTATGATGATCAGTGTTTTAAAAACCAGACCGAATGGTTGAACCGAAAATCAGTTAGTTCGTCAGTTGGTTTGATCTCAGTTGTTAATCTTGTTGAATCACGGTTGGTTCAACCGGTTGTTATTTTTTACAATTCTTGATAATCATTGAACCAATTGAGCCATGGCCTGAATGTTCGGTTCCATTTTTTATGATTTATTCGCGATAATCGATTTGTTGAAATGATTGCAGGTTGATTTGTAGTACATGAGAATCGTAGGTGATTGAATTGTGTGAATGAAATGAAGTGCTTTTCCTATTTCAAATATAAACACAAAGGTAGGGGTCAAAGATCAGCACCTGAGCTAGAAGAGCAAGAAAAACATCAGTTTTCAGGATCTGAAAGAGTTACAAAGTCTTCTTGTTCATCTACCTCTTCACCTAGGGGTATACCAAAACTTTATGAGGAGAAGGGCCATAGTTTGAGGGTTTTTTCTTTCTCGGAGCTCAGCCGTGCGACAAGTGATTTCAATAGGCTTCTTAAGATAGGAGAAGGTGGATTTGGAAGTGTATTTAAAGGTTCAATTAAACCTCCTGGTGGAAATGGTGATCCTATCTTAGTTGCCATCAAAAGACTTAACAAGGATGCATTGCAGGTATGAGATTCATGAAATTTCTTAGGAATAGTTTGTCATAGAATGCTACAAACAAACATGTGATTATTGCATTTTCTTGTTGACTGTTAGTGTAAAGTTACTTACACTGATTTAATAAAATTAAGTTTTTTCTTGGCTATTTCGACGAAATAACAGTCACTATTCTTCTATGAAGCACTGGCTCGTACATGTAAATACTGGTAAAAAATTTGAGAAAATAGAAGTGATTGATTGAAAATGCATGTTTCAGTGTCATTTCGATGTCTGACACTGACACACCTTTCATATGATGTGTTGGTGCTACATAGATATTCTTGCTTGTTTTAGTCTAGTACTAAGAATTAGAAACAACAAATCGTTTGGTGCTCTTAGTGAAGAAACTGTAATTTTTGAAAAATTAGGACATTGAACTCGTGTTTGTGGACATTAGAGCTTGCGCCTATCTGCTTTAAGATGGTATCTTCTGTCTCAGGATCTTCTGTCGAAAACGTAAATGAAGGCATTAAGGATGTACATAAACTGCTTTACAAACTATAATTCCATTCATGTTTGCAAGATTCTTCATTTATCTGAGTTTGAATTTCGCAGATAGAGATTTGATTCGCCGCATTTATTCCTTTGTTTATAATGCTTGTGTTTCTGTGTGATGTAGGGCCATAAGCAATGGTTAACTGAAGTTCAGTTTCTTGGTGTTGTGGATCATCCAAACCTTGTTAAGCTTATTGGATACTGTGCTGTGGATGGTGAGAGAGGGATTCAAAGATTACTTGTGTACGAATACATGCCGAATCGAAGCTTAGAAGCTCATCTGTTCAACAAATCTTATGATCCTGTTCCTTGGAAAACAAGACTTGAAATTGCGCTCGGAGCAGCTCAAGGCTTATCTTATCTGCATGAAGAATTAGAAGTCCAGGTTATAATCAACACAATCTGAATTCGTATATATTATATCTGCTTCCCTTCACATGCCTAGACCTAATCATTTAAGTTTTTTCAAGAGTTGGTCCATACAGTGTAATGTGCAACTATATTAAACTTAAGAATTTGAATATTGGAGACAGTTATGTTTATTTATAGTACAAAGTTCACCACAATTTGAATGCATGAATTTATATAATTTACTAACAGTGGCAATTTGATGGAGCATTAATATATACACTCTTTGTTTTTCATATTATTAGTGGAAATATTGCCTATCACTCAATTGTTTTTCTCAGTTTAGATAACATTTACATCTTCTACTGCATGTTCTGCATGCTGAACTCTGCTTTTAACATTTTGTATTGTGTTGATGCAGATAATATATCGTGACTTTAAATGTTCAAATGTCTTGCTGGATGAAAATTTTAAACCAAAACTTTCTGATTTCGGACTCGCTAGGGAGGGACCGGAAGCTGGGGATACCCATGTTTCAACTGCTGTAAGTGTTGTGTGCCTTATATTTATTCATTACCATTTTTACTTTGCATTTGTTTTCTTAAAATTTGAATGTCTGAGACCATTGTGTTGGAATTTCCTGTGGCGAACCCCAAAAATAACTAAGGTATAGATAAGGAAAAAGAGGGTTGATACAAACCTGAAGCTTGGCATCAATACAATGAAACTTTTGCTTTCTGTTTTCTCTAATTTTTCTGTCACCTATCATTAGTTTTGTTGGATAAAATGTTTTTGGGGTGAGGTTGTTGCAACACATAGAATAGAGATGAAGAAAATGATTGTGCATTTACTCCACTGCAGGACATAACACTAAGCTGTAGTTTTGTTCCGTCACGCTGGTTTCGCTAAACTGGTTGTAATAGAATACCTGTGAATCCCTTTCATGATACTTTAGAGTTCCTTGATATAGATTGCAGTTGCACATATACTATAAAACATACCATTCAATGAAAGTTTACAAAACAATATTTCCCTAACTTTAATTTGTGTATAAGTATAAGAGAAGAGACGAAATGATCTGGAGTCTTGATTTTGGCAGAGTTTAGGAACATAAACAAATGATTTATCGTTTTCTTCTTGCATGGTGAAGTTGTCTATTTATAGAGCAACATACACGACTTTTCACTTGATGAGAAGAAACAGTTCTTAATAAAGAGTTACATTCTTTCATGAATGAATTCAAATAGAAAAGATGTATTTATTCATGATTAAACACATGCGATCATTTAAGAGCACATCCTATTAATTTTGATATACGATCCATGAACAGACGCATCTTTTGTAGTGCTTTCTTTGATTCCGTTATTTTGGAAATCTCTTACATGTTTCACTATAAAATTCAACATTTGCAAGATTCTTTTTGGTGATAAAGCTTCCAACATGTACAACATAAATTACATAACTATTCTTCTGCTTAGATTCCAACTTTATTGCACATTAGCTAAGTATGACTTATCAAATCTAAGTAGAAATATTTGAATATTTTATACCATGCAGTAATTCTAAATGACCACTTCAAGGAAAATAATTGTACTACTTGATTGTATTTCGAAGTCAAATTTGGTCTCAAACACGGTTGTCAGTATCTTGAGGCACATGCGAGTTGTATCCCGATTCAATGCAAAACTGAACTCTATCGATATGAATCTTTAACATGTATCTATTTGGACATAAATCTCCTCTTGAATCCCGATTCACTGTGATGAATCTCAATTCTTTGTAATGAATCACTACCTAAACTTAGTACAGTCAGACACTTGAATCTTGAATTATTTTAATGTTCATATTAAATGACAGATAAGCTTAGAATTTGGTCATATCACTTGTTTTTTACTTATAAATGTCATATTTTTAGGGGTAATTTATCTTACGATATATAATAAAATCTGACTCATGATTTCCAAAACTGTCTTCAAATTCACAATTTGAATCTTGATTTGATAACCATCTCGAACATGTTTTTTATGTCAGGTAATGGGGACACATGGTTATGCCGCTCCAGATTACATTGAGACAGGCCATCTCACCGCCAAGAGTGATGTGTGGAGTTTCGGTGTTGTGCTATATGAAATGCTTACCGGTAGGCGTTCATTGACAAGAAACCGGCCAAAAACGGAACAGAAACTATTAGAGTGGGTGAAGAACTACCCTCCTGATAGCAAAAAGTTTGACATGATAATGGATCCAAGACTTGAAGGAAAATATTCCATTAACGCGGCGCGAAAACTCGCCAAACTTGCGGATCATTGCCTGCGTAAGAGCTCGAAAGATAGGCCGACAATGAGTCAGGTAGTAGAGAGATTGAAGGAAATAATCCAAGCGTCTGATGAAGAACAAGAAGAACATCATGAGCCAAATGAGATAGACAGTGTTGAGGTATCTGAAAATGATTCATTTGAGCATCAAGAAGAGTCAAATTCATCAGGCTCTACGGAGTTATGGAGAAAGAGAATGGAGCATCTTGCAAAACTTGGTGAACATGTGGAGGGTGCTAATAGAAAAATGTTTATGATTCAACAGAGAGCCAATGTGTCTACATAGTTTTATTTGTTCTCTTCTCAGCAATGATGAGTGATGGATACTAAACACAATGCATAAAGTTTTTATATGATTGATGTATAGAATGGTGGAAACACTGCATTACTAGTGATTTTTTTGAGTAGCCATATATTTTGTTAAATATGAATGGGAACTAAATATAGTATATAGCAGCTCCTTAGTTGGCATTTGTATTGTTGATATGGCAATTAAGTTATCTTGTTTTATGGCACATAGCTTACTTTTCTTTTTAAATATTTGATTGATCTACTTTTATTGTATTGTTGAGATATGATCTCTCCTAGTTCAGTCAATAGGCAGCGAGAGAGTTTATGGCAGAAACAATCGTTCTACTACTATCACGATAGAAAATAACACGCAGAAATCCTTCAGCATGTGCAGTTTGCAATGAATCAAGCAAGGTTAAAAATTCTGCCTCCGGCACAGAAGCACGACAAGGGTTCGAAGTTGTTCTGTGTCTCTGAAGCATAGTCCTGTGAAGGTTTGTTTCACCGCAGCTGCATATTGCAAGACAAGGATTGGTTGGAGTGATGTTGTTGAATGGTTTTCCACTCATCGCATGATTGATGATATAAAAAACTGTAGCAGATTTATTCTCCCACAATTTATGGTTCCTACATTTCCAAAGGCTCCATAACATCACGAAGTTTGCTCCAAATTCTACAAAAGATTTCTGCAAAGCCAATGAATGATTGAGTGCAGCTATCTACGACAGTATCTAAGTGGATAAATTTTCACTTAGATAATGTCGTAGATATGCACTCAAATGTCTGGACACTGAACACCTCCACTGAGCAGGTTTGCGCGAGTAGGAAGACAGTTGAGGAGTAGGCGCCATAGTAAGGAGAGGACACTTTGAGGAACGCCCAAATTCCAAACAGCTCGCCAATTACCACTGACTGGTTTGTTTGAGGACTCAATAATCTGTTTCAGACAGAGGCTGTAAGCAGATTTGACGGTATAAGAACTGTCGCTCGAATAGTGCCATATGCAACAGTCAGCTCGAGTTCTGGATAAAAGAGGCATGCTGAGTATAGCTGCTTCATCTGGTTCATTGAAAATGGACCAAACAATATTTCTACATGAAGACACGAGGTCTGCCGACAAGAGGTGGCTGACCTTAAGGAGTGGTGGTGGGGTGGAGATTGCCGTCATTTCTAATCCAGGGTGCGTTCTAGACATTAATTTTTTCGCAATTGCCAACTTTTCATCTTTAACCAAAATGTAGCAAGGGTTGAGGACTTCAAATGCTCCTCCATGTGAAACTTGGGTTGTGGCCTAAATTGGCCTCCAAGAAATCCTTGTCGTGGAAGTATTTAGCTTTGAGAACACCAAGAGTCGACGAAGCCGAAAGCTTCCACATTACAAAAGCCTATGCCACCCAAGTCTTTTCACTCTACCTATCACATGTATAAAAAAAGGGTCATGGCACAAGTTAAGTTATGAAGTTTAAAATGGAAATTAAAAATAAATTTTATATTGAAAATATAAGTTTTACAACTTTTAAGACATTGAATGCACAAGTTCTAAGAAAAAGCTTCTACATTTGTCTTCTTAACTTATGTCTGAAGGTGCAAGTTAACATTTCCCATAAAAAAAAAAGCAAATGTTAACTTGTGCCTTCAATGACATATGTTAAGGAACTCATTATAGAAATATACGCATTAAAAGTCATGTAGTCAACTTCTAAAAAGTTAAAATATCATGTTTTCCAATGTAAAATTGCTTTTTTTGTGTTCCTTAACATGCACAAGTTAACATGACCCTTAAAAAAATGGTGGTTAACTAAGGGGGATGTATTAGATTGAGATTTTAAATGACTATTTTGGTGAAAAAAGTCTTTAAGATTTTAAAAGACTTTGTAGGATTGTATTGACTCTGTGAGATTTTAAAAGACTTATTATAAAAGACTTTTTACACTCAAGGTTGTACCAGAAGATTTCATTGGATATATAAATCCGATCTATTGGATTTATAACTTAAACTTTTTAGGATTTTAAAAGACTCATTGGCATCAAGTAACCCCTTTTTTTCTGTCAAGCATCATGTAACCCCTTTAACCCCATTATTTACAGTTTTTTTTTCGAACAAGCCAAAATGAGATATATTGACAAAAGTTTTGTACCCCTAGCACAACAAGTGTCAAAGGAAACAAAACAAAGTTACAACAAAGTTCCGATCAAAACAGAAAAGGAAAACAAAAAGAGCAAATCGGCCAATCCCCAAACAAGCAAAGAGACGCTGCCACCACATATGATAATCAAAAGGAAAGCACACATTTTTTGCTTTCAACCATTTGAGAGATGTAATCTTAACCTTTTGAAGTAATTGCACTCTTGTTCTTGCTCTGTTAGCAAACAATCTTTGGTTTCTTTCATTTCAAAGAACCCAAATACCACAAAGCCAAATCAAATGAAGAAAAGACCTTCTTGGAGTATAACCACATGAAGAATAAACAAACTGATAATAATAGTCCATAACATGTTGGGGATCCACAGAAAACACATCAATCCAAGTTTTAATTTGTTGCCATAAGTCGCCAAAAATAGGACAATGAATAATTAAGTGATCAATTGTTTCATTA
>Ga0315913_1003589_pt1 | contig 18653 bp, 15 predicted proteins | sample MpolsnodulesMG_FD_207736 | JGI IMG/M metagenome (GOLD analysis project Ga0315913, IMG submission 207736) | Medicago polymorpha root nodule microbial communities from Los Angeles, California, United States - small nodules | ecosystem: Host-associated > Plants > Roots > Nodule | place: USA... | reverse complement strand
AACAAACTAGATGACTACATCTATACTTACTTTTTCGTTATCCCAATTATACCCTTAAACAACTTTTTCTATAATAAAGATTGTTGTTGGTGTCATTAAAAAAAATAAGAATTTGAATTATATATTTTTTTTATATTGCTGGTGTCGTTGAAATAGATAATCATAGTTAGTTTGATTTGTTATCATTTTAAAGAAAAAAATCATTTATATTTTTCCTTTTAATCAAAATCAAAATTTTATAAAAACAAATACCGTCATAATTTTTAAATGTTAGCGCAAAGATATTGTTAGGGGTTCACATGCATCTCATTCCTCATCATCATCTGCTAATAATTATTAGAAAAATTGGGTTGTATCATATCCCAATTTTTGACCTAAGATCCTACTTTCACACGCTCTTTTGACCCGGAATATTCCTTGACTTTTGAAGAAAAATTTCGACAGAGAGCTATTTTAAAATAACTCATTTTGGTTCGTTTTCTGGCCCGTTTTTTTTTATCTACTTTATTTTTAGTCTTTTTATTTATTTATGTTATTTTTTATTTATTTTATTTTTATTTTTATTTTTTTTAGTTTATTTTATTTTCTGCTTTTTTATTATTTAGAATAGTCTGGAAAAAATGTCCAGGGTCCAAATTTCATCTCAACCACAGTGCCACCATCAGTGGCCAAATTACAGTGTCAACTCTCCCACTTCAGAAACCAGTAAACACCTTTTAATTATCATCAAAGTCCTTTACTCAATTTTCCTTTAAAAAAAAGATAGCCTTAAAAAGAATGGAAATCATTAGAAAGATCATCAAGAAAAACCAGAGAGCAAAATCACTAAAAACAGTTCGAATCATCACAACCAACGCTGTCAACAACCAAAATCAACATCACAACCAAACCAAACACATCACAAGCGGCCAAAACATAATGACAAAACAGTTCCATCAAACCACAACAATCATCAAAACCAATCATTACCAAGTCAAAAACAATATCAACCATCACCAAATCCAGTAATCAACCAAAATCCGAACCAACATAACCGTACCAAAATCCCAGCAAAACAGTACAAAATCCAAAACATCTTAAATCAATATTCTACACCGTAACAACCACAACAACAAGTCCCACAAAAAGCCAGGACCAACACAAAATCCACATATCAGTAAACATTCAAAAGGTATAAAATCTCCCTTTTCTAGATCTAGATTTTTTCGGGACTGTTTTTGAGAGTTTTAGGGTAAAAAAGAATTGTTAGAAGAGAAATGAAAAAAGAAAAAAAATAAAAATAAATGGAACTTTAGGGTTCCGACAGGGCGGCGCCGCCGCCCTTGGCCGACTTACCACCGCGTCGAAACTGGAACCGGAATCGGAGGAGCTCCGACGAGGAGCCTAGAGAGAGAAGGGGGGAGGAGAAAGAGAAGAGAGAGAGTGAAAGATGAAAAATGAATTTTTTTTAAGGGATATGGGGTATTTATACCCCTCCCGAATCCAATGTGCGTGGGTACATGCTTTAGCGTGCACCCTCGCTCTCTAGGCCTTTTGATCTTGATCAGAGGGCCTGTAGTGCCTTAACTTCAAGATCTGATCAGGGCCATCTGCTCGATCAGACGGTCCAAACTATACCTTATGTGGCCTATGCGTTTTTGAGTATTTCTAACCGAATTTGTCTTTTTTACTTCCTGAACCTCCCTTTTTATTATTTGCACTCCCTGTCTTTTATTTCTTTTATTTTCATGCATTTTTTTTTTTTATCATTTTGCATTTCATTTTATTTCCGTTTATTATCATCATTAGCATTTTAATTTATGTCATTTATCAATTTTGGAAATTAGAATGTATTTAGGAAAATTGTAAATATAAAGGAAAATATGCATTGTCATTTATTTATTCAGATTTTTATATATAAGAAAAAATGTAAAAAAATTAGGTTTAGTTTATTATCCAAGGGAAAGGGGATTCGTTTTGACCAAGTGTCACTACGAAATTCTCTCGCGCTCATTTCATCGTCAAATTAATTTTTAGGTTTTAAATAATAAATAAATAAAATCCAAAAAACATTGAAATAATCAAAAACAAATTTCACAAAAATAGGAAATCTTTTCTAAAAAAACCTTGATCTTCATCAAGTGATTTTCTATTTTTATTTTCTTAACAAAAATTTAATCCATTTTAATTATATTTAAATCTTTTCTTTAAATCAAAAAACACTAAACACATTTTATCTTTAAAATTTTCAAAAAAAAAGATAAAAAACATCAAGCAAATCACTCAGTCTTTTACCCCGAACTACGTGGTTTTGATACCTCACGGGTACGTATGCAAAAGACCTCATCTTTCCAAATAAAAAAACAATAAAAAATATTTTCTTCATTACATTAATCCTTTTTTTTTTGTACAAGAAAATATTAAATATTTTAGCAAAAATAAATTAAAGCAAGAGGTTCCTATAGAATACTAATATAGGGTGCTACTATAGGGTGCTAATATCTTCCCTTTATGTAACTAACCCCCGAATCTTAAATCTCTAAAAATTGTTGGTTTATACGAACTTTTCCCCTTTCCCTTGGAAAAAATTAAAGCTCAGTGGTGAACCTAAATTTGTGAGTCAATGCTAATTAATAGCTTGATCTCCAAAAATCACCGCGACAAAAATGGCGATTTCACTGGGGATATCCCCTAAGAGGGTTGAATCTATCTTGATTTTATTTATTTTTGTGCTATAATTTGCTTGTAAAAAATGTAAATATGTGCTTATGTTTTGGTTTCTTCGTGAGTGGTTAGATAAGCCCCTACCCGGACTTGAGGGAAACAAATAAGATAGGATGGTGGTATAATCATAGTGCAATGCCAAGAGTAGTCTCGAGCCTTGTGTACATGTGATATAACCCCGCTTAGTGGAGGCCTCATGAAGGTAGTACTCTGTCGTCACAAGTAGTCGTGTCGGCGTTATTACTTTTCAATATGAGTGTCCCGTGAAGTTGAGGACCTTTAGAGTTACCTTTAACCCATTTTGGCCTTTTAGGGCGTAGTGCATTGACTAATCAAGAGTAGTCTTGAAATTAGTTGACACACGAAACTACACTCAAATGAGACTTTCTTGCGAATATTGTTGGACCAGGAGTCAGTCCTGTAAGCCAATAATATCCGGAAGGGATTAATGACTTTGGGAACTTGGTAGAACCCGTGATACAGGTGCAAATGAAACATAATTCCTTACCATGCGGCGGTACTCTTACCCTTGACTCCATCATTATGGACCTAAACCTTAAACCATGATTTCAATGTCTTTGTTGCATAATCATGCATGCATGCATAAATTTGTTTTCTCATTAATGTTAAAGGACTTAGATAAGTCGTCTTGTAAACATCACCGATATGGACCTTGTAAAAAGGAGCACGAAAAATACATCTTCAAAAGTCTTAACTAGAGCTTAGCTCTTGTTAGGGACCTTTGTTTTTGCTTTTAAAAAGGGAATTGTTTGTAATATTTCATATTTATTAAATAAAACAAGGTTCTTTGTGATGTTTACAACTGCTTTAAAAGTCCTTCGAAAAATAAAAACTGTGCATTTTTGCATAAGCATCATGCATCATTCTGCATTCATAGTTTCAAAGGTCCGAGTTTCACACGTTGCTCTTTCACACAAAGGTCAATCCGCCTCAGAAAGTGGCCCGATGTCTTCATTCAAAGCCAACCCGCACATACAACACTCGTGCAAACATAAAAAGAGAATGGATATTTTAGAACAAGAGAACATTGAGCTTTGCGAAGAGGTGATAACACTCCAGGGCGAGATGGAAAAATTGAGTGCCATGGTAGCTTCACTGGTGGCTGCGCAGAATCAGCCACCACCTTCTCCTCCTCCTTTCAGCACTCAGGCTCACTCAACTGTTTATGCTACTCCGATTTCAACGGTGCTTGTCAGTACCCCACAACATACTATGCATGAAAGTCGTCCCTGGGACATGCCTTTTAGTTTCAGTGAAGTGTTCCGCTCCTATGTCACCGAGGCTCCAGTGTCTATTACACAATATGCAGTTCCTATTTCCCAGCTCGGTACAATATTCCCTCAAGCTACCATGACTTTTTCAGCTCCGTTGGTTCATACCATCCCACAAGACAATGGACCTATTTATCATACCAAAAGTGTGGGAGCATACAACCGAATGGATGACTTGCAAGAAAGGTTCGATGAGATGCAGTGGGAAGTCAAAGCTCTCCGCATGAAAGAATTGTTTGGGAAGAATGCTCATGATCTTTGCTTGGTGCCTAATGTCAAAATACCGCACAAGTTTAAAGTCCCTGATTTCGAAAAATAAAAAGGGAATACTTGTCCTCAAAGTCATCTTGTGATGTATGCAAAGAAGATGTCTACTCAGGCTGATAATTATCAACTCCTTATTCATTACTTCCAAGATAGTTTGACCGGTGCCGCATTGAAGTGGTTCATGAGTTTGGACAGCGCTAACATCCGAACTTTCAATGACATGGGCAAGGCCTTCATCACCCAATACAAATATAACCTGGACATGGCCCCATACAGAGACCAACTTTGGGCCATGGCTCAGAAGGATAAAGAGACCTTTAAGGAATATGCCCAATGGTGGAGAGAGGTCGCTGCTCAGATCATCCCGCCTGTAGAGGAGAAAGAGATGACTAAGATCTTCCTAAACCTTCTCGGTCCATTTTACTATGAAAGGATGATTGCAAGTGCACCCAGCGATTTCACAGAGATGGTAAACATGGGCATGCGTCTAGAAGAGGGGATCCGAGAAGGACGACAGATCAAAGAAAGTGTTCCCACTGACAGTTTCAAGAAGTTCGGGAACAATTTTTCCGGAAATAAAGGGCAAGAGGTAAGTATGGTGAAAGGACGACCTCGACGATGGTATCTGGCTATAAACATGTTGCCATTGTTATGCCCGTCACCATTGTTGTTCCGAATCCGGGTTATCAAGCCTAGTTTCAACAAAATCAACAACAACCTCAACAACAGGCTCCCTCGCAGTTCATGCCACAAAATCATGTTCAGAAAACACCACGGTTTGATCTAATTCCTATGAAATATGCAGAATTGCTTCCCGCTTTTAAAGATTTGAATCCAAATGTGTAAAGTTAACCCACTACCAAATCATGGTACCTAGTGTTGTGATGCATAGATTGGTTAGCCGCAATTGGGTCACTGTTGAAGCTCCTTCCGCTAATCATTTGTTCAAATAATGTGTTTGTTTGTTGTTTTCTATTTTTCAAAAAAAATTCTTTTGTCCCGCCTGAGACGAAAGTGAACTTGTGTAGGGCTTTTTGCTTCATGTATTTTCATCATTAATAAAAAAGTCGTTTTGATCCCGACTTTGTTTTTATTTTGTGCCTTTTCTGGAAAAATGGTAATACAAAAGAACCTAAAAGAATAATCATTTCCAAATGTTTGCATACAATCATTCACTTGCTAAAATCAAACATGCAGATTAAACATTAATAAGCCTATTGAACACATTAACCCCGTACTCTTTTCTAACCTTGAGTTCCCTGTGTCCAACGCTGAAAAAGAGGAGGATGAAGAGATTCCCGATAAGATCTCCCGCCTACTGAGACATCATTGCCGTTGAAGCTGCAAATAAAAAAATATCAAGAAGATTGACCGGAAGATGGCATCTACTTACAAAGACTGACATGAGATGCTATCGTTCACCTTGCACGGGTATCATACTTCAGTATGCACTTCGAGAAGGGAAACCCCTTATTCCTTAATATATAACATGGAGGTCGTGCTTCCCGTGGAGGTCGAAGTCCCGTCAATGAGAGTTCTGATGAAAGCCAAGCTTGATTGAACTTAAACGCACGACTGCCTTGTGTTCTAGGCAGTTATATTAAAAGTGGATGAAACAAGCTTTTGGACAAGAAAGTTCGTCCCCGAAAAGGAGACCTTGTACAAAAAATATTATCTTTTCAACCACACTCCAGCGGCAAATGGATGCCTAATTACGGAGGTTCATATGGATGGTGACGAACTCGCATATCCTGTGAATGTCGATGCAGTCAAGAAATACGTTGTCTAAAAATATAAGAACAGCTCGTTAAGTCGCTAACCTGAAAAGGCAGCTTAGGCAAAAAAGAACGTCTCGATGGACTGAAAACCCAAAAGGGTGGTCCAGGAAAAAATTAGAGACATGAACAAAAAATGATTATCCTGATAGGTTGAAAATGTGAAAAGGCAATCTATGCAAAAGTTAAGGATTATGACAAAGTAATTAACTGCATCGGATCAGACATGATTCACTTGGGGCATTTCAACTGTCAAAAGACCTACGATTTAAAGCATCTGCAAATCAAAGACTCGGAACAGTGGAATTTAAAGTTGTTAGGGAGAATAGTGGTTATTGTGTTCAATGTACCTTTCCCATATATTTACCATTTTCCAAATTTAGCAAAGATCCGTGGAGCCACACCATTGGCAGGCCGCCACTCAATTAATAAAATTTGAGCCTGTGGCCATTTTTTTAGAATTCTCATTTATTCTGTTTGAAAAATTTCTTCTATTTGATGGCAATACTTGAAGCAAAATTTTTCAAAAAAAAAAAAAAAAACTTTTTTCACATCTTTTGAAAGGTGTAAACAACAAATACACTCTCTTTGAACTTGTGAGTAGTTGAAGCGTACGTCAACATCCACCTCGAGAATGGTTAAACTCTACAAGGGAAACATGGCTAAACGCCATGGGAGGACTGCTGTAAAAAATACACAAAAAATACATATACAAAAAATATAAAAGGAAAAACTCGCTAAGTTGAAAACCTGAAAAGGCGGCTTAGGAAATAGAGAGTGTCCAGGTGGACTAAAAACCCGAAAGGTCGGTCCAGGCAAAAATTAGGGACAAAAAAAAAGGAATATATTCCTGGTGGACTGAAAACTCGAAAGGGCGGTTCAGGAAAAAGTTAGGGATTTTCAAAAGAAAAAAAAACAAAAGAAAGAGGCATGACGACTAAAGTGTGTCAATGGAAGAACACTCTGTGCCGTTTTACAAATGACGACTTATTCCAAATTTTTGACTAATAATGGGCTTTCTCCCCAAGAAGTGTCTACTTCCCCCGTCAATTGTTACCTTGTGTCGGGCTTTACACCGTTAGTGGCCTGATTTGTCTCCAATGATATCACCCCTAACGAAGTTTGCCGAGTGTTTATACTGCGATGTTAGTCCACTTTCCATCTTGCTTGTCCTATTTGCCTCATCAAGTACACCTGTTATATACAGCCATACAGTCTTACATTCATACATTCTTACACTCATACACTCATACATTCATGCATACACAACATATACACAACATCATTCATACATGATTGCATTAGTCACCCAGAGTCTTGTTTGACCGTATCTCTTCAAGTTCGGTTCTGACCCAAACAACAAGTGGCAGGTTCTACAAACGAACAACTTGCAATTACTTTTATTTTCTCGAAAGTGTCATCCCCGGTATGTCGGATCACGAGATGTCACTCATCATGTGCCAAGAGAATAGCTTGCAAATACATTTTTTCATCATGATCCAAGCGAATAGCTTTTTTCATCATGTGCCAAGTGGCAGGTTTTACAAACGAACAACTTGCAAATACCTTTTATTTTCATCATGTGCCAAGTGACAGGTTCTACAAACAAACAACTTGCAAATACCTTTTATTTTCATCTTGTTCCAAGTGGCAGGTTCTACAAACGAACAACTTGCAAATACCTTTTATTTTCTTCATGAGCCAATGGACAGGTTCTACAAACGAACAACTTGCAATTACCTTTATTTTTATCAAAAGTGTCATCCCCAATGTGTCTGGTTAAGAGATGTCTGTAACGTCCCAGATTTTGATCCAAGATATTACATCTATTTCTTACTTTTAGAAAAAGAAGACTATTTTCTTTTCAATAATAATTCCTAGCAGAAACTTAGGCAGAATTTCTTAAAGTAGTTTAATTAAAATTCTTAAAATAAGCAACCTTTAAAATTATTAAATAATTTAGTCCAATCAAAACCCAACATTGTCCCCCGTACGCGCCACAAAAAAAGCATCAAACACACATCATCTCTTCTCTGGTACCTAAAATGTTGGTTGTAAGAGTAAGTCTTCAACACCCATGAAATAAAATCAATAATAAATTACAACATCAAATAAGAATATACAACCATCATCAAAGAATTGTGCTAAAACATTTCTTTTTAGTTTAAAATATTCAACATCACTCTAAAATATACTATAAGAACAAACACCCAAGACTCAATGTTGATGATGCAGATGCATGAGATGCAAATAGACCATGATCCGGATATCATCCCAATTGACATAATAGTTTTAATCGCCCCATTTGGCATATAATAATGAATAGCCCCATTTGACATATAAAAATAATCGCCCCATTTGACACTTAAAAAATCCATTGAATCGTCCCATTTAGCATAAAATAATAATCGCCCAATTTGGCACTTGAAAGTCCATTGAATCGCTTCATTTGACACCTAATAATCCATCAAATGCAATGATATGCATGCATGCTATGCACTCTTTCTTTATTTGACACTTAAACCACATAAAATTAATAAACTTGCACACAACCTCTAAATCACATACACCACAAAGAATCATTTTAACTCAACAACATTTTTCATATCACAAATAAGCAATCATCAAGATTTACACATTCATCAAATCACATACTTTTACAAAATTGCAAATCATCAATTCTTATATTTTTCAATCATGACAACTAAAAACCCTAATAAATATTTTCACACTTATCGATTGAAATCTAGAGGCATATCAAATTCAACATCATAAAATATTATTTTCATTTAAATCATCAAGACTAGAGCCCTTACCTTAGCCTTCCTAGCAAAATCTCTCGATCCACACACGTCGATCTTTGCTCTGCTAAGTTTATTATTTCTCAAAGCAACAACTACCATGTATACACAAACTCTCTGGCCATTTTTATGTTTATTTCTTACAACCACTACTACACCATATTTTGGCTTTCTTTCTGATTGTTTCTCGGGTTCCGTTTTCTAAATGGAATGAAAAGAATAAGCGAAAGGAAAATCGAGTATATGAATGAGAGGGAAGTGTTAACATGGCAATGATGGTTTCAGTTGATTAAAAGGGTGGCCTTTATTTCTGTGAGTTTAGAAACCTTGTTTAAGGGATTTTCGTAAGCTGCATGTGCACTGCCCTTGAGAATTTAAAGTGCTGGAAGTATAGAAAAATGAAAAAGATCGTGGGCAAAAGAAAACTTAGAGGTAACGGTATTTGACTTAATCACACACTATTTTCTAATGACTTAGGCCAGATGTGTATAAAGAAAAGGGAAGTGGGTTAGTAGTAGATTGCACCAAAAATTACGGATAGGCATGAATTTAGTGTCACATGTTACTATTGTTTCTATAATTTCCTTAATACTACCTCCATCCCTAATTATAAGAACTTTTTGAGAAATTTTTTTGTCCCTTTTTATAAGACCTCTTTGGTATTTCCAAGTACATTGATTATTTCTTTACTAACATACCCTTATTTATTTTGCATCTTTTTCTTCAATCAACAATAAATATTATCTTGAAAACATAAATTAACTCTCTCTCTTAAGGATAAAATTGTAAAAACAATAGTAACTATATACAAATTTAATACTACAACCAACTTTCTTAATCTCCATAAATTTTGCGAAAGGCTCCTATATTTAGGGACGGATGTAGTATCTTCTTTTAATTATATCAGTCCATCGTTGTCGTTTTTTTCTCTTTCCAGACTATTAATTCACACTCATTATATTTTTATTCTTATATATAAATATATAACAATTAACCTTACTTTCTTTTTAAAGGATTTAACCTAACTTACTATTAATTAAGACTTTGGTAGTAAAGTAACTAGCATATTATTACTTTAAATCGATAGGCTACATAATAAATAACAAAAATATGATTTATTAAGTCAAAGACAAAAGACCAACAAGCAATAGATTATCCAATTAAGTCACACAAAATTATTAATTAAAGCAGATGATAAGGTGAATAGTAATAAATAAAACTAAATATTTAATTAATACAAAAAAAAAAAAGTTTTATAATTTTCTTAAATTCTTTACACATATGTCAATGTTGATATCAATGTTGAAAGTGTTGATATCAATGTTGAAAGTGCAGGCAACATAAAGGAAATTACCTTAAACTCACGTGTTTTGGTCTTTGAATATACTGGTACTGATCATGTTACATGCGTGAGATGTAGATGGGTTTGAAGCTCTACTATCTAGTTGTTGGACTAAAGCTTGTAAGGTGCTGACGAGTGCGACAATTCCAACAAATTTAAGCCTATGATACTGTTTTCTTGTTTAAAATATTTGTTGTCTTACTGTGTAGTCAGTCATGCTAGTTGCTCATTTTGTGTATTGGTTAATGATGGATCTTGTAGTTTATGGCTTGTTTGCACCCTTTTGAGTTGGGTGTATAAGATACCTGTATTGTGTACTATCTTAGTGCTAGACTTTTACACTTGCTTGAGTTTCTCAATTAATTGATGGGCTTGTAAAAAAAAAAAAAGGGTCACATAATAGAAAATACAAATATTTTTTTTTTGAGGAAAAATAAAATTATCGCACATTGGTATTTTGAAAAAGTGATACAATTCGTAAGTTTAAGCACTCACATTTAATCTCGGTTTAATTGTTTCTATTTACGTCATGCAAGGTGGTAGCTGTCTTTTGGGATCGTACAACACATAAAATGGTGGGGAGAGTTCATTGTATGAGTGATAGTTGTTGGAGAAAGACTCTCGATTGCCCTACTTTTCCAATTCTACTACGAACGTGCAATGGACCATTCGTGAATGGTAGTGTTAACTGGTTAGCACTTCAAAACTTAAACTGTGATAATTATAAATGGGAAAATGTTACCATCCAACAATTAGTGGTTTTTTCACTTGATCTGCGGAAGGAGACATGTAAGTATATTTTGTTGCCTGATGGTTTTGGTGAGGTGCCCCAAGATGAACCAACTCTTGCCTTTATTATGATCACATGAGAACACATTTTGTTTTGTGGGAAATGAGAGAGTATGAAGTTCAAGAATCTTGGACTCGGTTGGTGAATGTCAGTTATGTGCATCTAAAATTTTATGATATTGTGCCTAATTTTTTGTTGTTGCCTGTGTGTTTGTCCGAAAATGGAGATGTCCTGTTGCTGGCTAACAAAGAAGAAGATCTTTTAGATTTTGTTATTATGTATAATCGGAGAGATGATATAGTTGAATTTCTTCAACTTCCTAACAGCAAAATTTGGGCGGCCGATGAACATATGCATAACTTGGTTTTACCTCGTCCTCATCCACATTAAGCTCCTCTACGTTAATTGTTTGTTTTCAGAACTTTTTCTAAACTATGAAAGTGGCGTGATGGCTATCAGTGGTTCCTTCAATGTGTTTTCCTTAGCTAGTTTGACTATTTTGTTGTATGATTTCATCAGTAGTTATAACTAGTTGTTGGATCAAAGTCTTTGGATTGGATGATGATGTTGTTTGCATTTTGCCATTGTTGTGACTATATTTCCTATAATGCTTATCTGGTTCTAATATGTTAATTTTGCCTGAGAGTGTTTGAATAGGATTTCTCTTCCAAATTATATCTCAACCCTCAAGGTTCTAATATGTTAATTTTTAGGCTTCAGTTATTTTCTTTTGAAGAACATAATTAAAATGTCATTCTTAAAATCTATGTTTAGATTTCTTAGAATCTTTTCTATCAGCTTATCATTAAAACAAACATAGCCACCTGCAAGAGAATTTTGACAATTTGACTTAACTATTTAATAGTTAGTCTTATGTATCTAGAATTTAAGTTACACAAGCGTAATGCTTCATCTCGCGAGAATATGTATCACGAGAGCATCACGACACTCTGAAGTGTCTTTGATGTGGGACCCCCTTTCTACCTTGACCCACCCATGCACTCAATCTGGTGCAAAATCTAACGGCCATAATGTTTTCGGGATAACTTCGTGAGTTTTGTTTTCGGGATAAATAGCATCACCCTTTACACAATAAACTCATAAATGAGCAACTTATTGGCGTGGCTAGTGTTGCGGAAAAATAATCAAGAACATATTTTTCTGAACCAATTTGATTATATTGATGAAGGATGAATTATTTTTTCCAAAATATATGCATTTTTAGCATAAATGGTACAAATCTACATATTTGAATATGAACAATGATTTGCATGCGTAACATTGATTGGTTAACATGATCATTTCCTCACAAAGTAGTCTATAAGTTGATAAATGTGCAAAAAATTGAGGAAGAACAAACAAGTGAGGGAAAGCTAACTCAAGATGACATTTTGGAACATTTTGAACACTTTCTTTGTCGCCGAATAAACTTCACCTCAAAGTTGGAACCTCGAAGTTGGAATGTAAAGCTAACTCAGAAATAATATGAGAAACAATAATAAAAAATTCAGAAGTTCTATGATTCAAAACTCATAAACTCACATCGGTTGGTAATGGTGAACCTTATTGCTTCAAGAAGAGCTAAAGCTTTGCCTTCAAGTATCGACATATGACCCTTCCTCCATTGCGCTTGAGCAGCCTCAAATCGGCCATCTGAATCACAACACAACACCTAAAAGAAGTTGACCGGTCTGCTTGTTGGAATGTCACATCCACATTGCAATTCAACGACCCTTATGTTGTTGTTTTAGTTTTCGCTCATGTTTTTCTGTGGAAGGTGTCTTTTGTTTTTGTTATCGCTTGTTTTAAGTACTTCTTGTACTTAAATTTTTATATATGTTTGTACTCTTACATGAGATATATCCTTTTCCTTTATTTACATATATTATAATAGCCATTAAAACAAAAAAACCCATAAATTGTTCTCTTACGTTGTTGTATGTTGTTCATGGGAAGCACTCCTTCGTGGTTGATCGTTTGCTTGAACATGCACCTCATTCCATTACAGCCAACTGTCTAGAGTTGTACGCCCCACATTACATCATTTCTAGCTGACCATAACTTCCAAAGAAGCATAGCATACGCCCTGCTGTATCCTTTCCGTCCTACAAACATCGAAAACAAAGCCTGCAAGGTTATTAAATCATCCTGACCGCTGCTGCAAGCCTCTAGATAGACCAGTCCAATACCAACAATCTTTCACAACTTCACACACCACAATTGCATGCCACTTATCCTCTACTGTCGAATTACACGAAGGACAAAGATATGAGTAGGGAATTTAGATTTGTCGCAATTTAACATGCGTGGGAACCCATCCTCTTCAAATAGACCAAAAGAGATTTTGAGGTTTATGTGGTGCGCTTACGCGCCATAAACAAGTCCAATCTCCCTCAACACGAAACCGATCAACGTTTAAAAGCTCATTCATTATCAATCTGCACCCTAACCGCACCGAATATAGCCCTTTTTGATCATCGGTCCAAATCAAACGATCCTTTTGGACTGATACAAAAAGTGGCGTATCTATGATAGTTTGCGTCACTTCAATTGAAAACAAAGAGGAAACTTTGTCAATGTCAATATCCCATCTTTTCTCCCCAACAGTCATTAAATCAAAGACAGTCAATTCATACACACCTTGATATTGAGGAGAAGAAAGACACCTCCCTTGGTCACCCCGGGTCCAAGGTTCAATTATAACATCTATGTTCATTCCTTCCCAATTTCCCATCTCCAACCACATAAGAGAACCTGACAAGAATTCCAAATACTCCTTCAAGAAAAGATAGGATTATAAGGTAGTTTAGCATCTGAAAAGGAAGTGCGGGGGAAATACCTTGCTTTAAAGATCTGTGCCACTAGAGAAGTCTGATTAACAAGAAAGTTCTAACCTTTCTGTTGCTATCATCGCTAAGTTGAATGCTTTAAACTTACGAAATCCCATTCCACCATATTCCTTCGGGCACTCCACTCGCTGCCACGCCAACCATTTAATACCTTTGTTGTTCGTGCCTCCTCTCTATCAAAAAGCATTTAGCATTTTCTCTATATCACTAATTATGGAATTTGGGAGGATATAAAATACTCATTATATATAAGGGGATAGATTGGAGCACAAAATTGAGGAAGAGCACACTCCAAAGTCCCAAGTCAACATCATCAGGCCAATCCAACTTTGAGACAACACTTGATAAGAGGGAATAAATAATTTCTTCCCAGTATTCATTAATAGAGAACACAACAATTTTGTATCCCTTTGTTTAGTGTCATATTTTTCTTCAAACAAGTTATGACAGCGAAAATAGTTATGATACTCCAATCTCTAAATTTAGCATATGATAATTTTCAGACCTCAATTTGTTTTTGGATATGGTGGGAAATGGTCAAGGGTTGTTAAACCATTATTGGTTTCTAATATGTTTCGACTCTTAAGCCTCTACGATACTAAAACATAACAATCTCTTGTTTCATAATCAAGATCCATATATTCATTGACCTTAACCTCATAAAATTAGACCCTAACCAAAATGTTCTCACAACATGAAATAGTTTAGTCGATGTAATTTAATTTATTATGCTAAATTTTCATTCTCTTAAGCTTCCAATTTGAGCAGTATATTATCAAATATGTCGGTACTAAATATGGAAGGATATTTTCATTTTTTGAACGGAAAAAATTATACTGATAGGAAGAGATCAGAAGAACAAAAAAAAACTTTATAAGCTTATAAAAGTCGTTAACAATCAATTGCAGATAAGAAAAAAATCTACTAGTACAGTGATTGTTGCAACTAAATTTAATAGCAAAAGGTAACATTAAAACATATGATCTTATGATAGATACTAGGAACATTTTATAGAAAGTAGATAGTCAAGTGTTGCCAAGATAATTAAATATACTAGAGAACCATATTTTATGCAGCTACAAAAATATTTATATCATACTCAAATAGTCCTGCAAAAAGTGTACTCAAACTACTCAAAGATTTTGGGGATTATAATTGAAAAACAAGATTATAATTGAAAAACAACACAATTATTGTGCAATAAATTACTACAAAATACAAATGTTTCCAAAGAAAGTCTAAATAAACATCAAGAAAGCCATTAATTCTAAAAGGTTTTCCGTTGGACAGGAGAGATACTATGGCTGACGAGAAGGTAGCTCCAATAAGCCTCTTTCATCCCACCATCACGACATTTACCATCAATAACGCTGGATTTGCTCATATTTGAGGTTGTAGATCTACAATTCAAAAAGGTTTCCCATTAGACAACAGGAGAGTGAAACAACATAACACATCAAAAGAACAAAGACACAAGAAAACAAATGCCTAATTTTCAATAGTAAAGTCAAATCCCTCTGTTTAGTGTCAGGTTTGCTATTACATCATAACAGTGGACCGCAATAATTTGATCAGAAGTACCGAAGGTACAATAGTTAGTGTGAATCAATTTGTTTGGTACAATTTGGTTTATCTTGAATTGTCCATACTGTGTCTTACAGTTTAATCTCTAGATTTGCAGGCTTGGTTACCCTTTATCATGAAATATCATGAAAGGTTAAAAGACATTCTCAAACTTTGTAACATGCCATCGCCAACTAAAAGGCCAAATTAGTGGCTAAAAGACTTCACCAGCAACATATAGTTTTGGCTACACTAAGACATTTTTTCCGATAATCAAACTTGTTACTAATTTTGACTCTTGCACTATCCCATCACTGCGAAAAACATGCATTTATGAGAAGAAAAATACATGTAAATGCCCCTAGGCTGAGGCATCAGATGGCTCCCTAGTTTTCAAGCTAAATAGACTTCTGTGTGGCCTCAAACAAGACCAAAGAACATGGTTTGAAAGATTCCAATCTGCAGTTACTCAATTTTGTTTAAACAGAAATTTTACGTATCAATTAATCTTCAGTTCAGAAGAAAGATACATAGTTTCATAACTCACTGACCTTAACCTCATATAACTCAACCCCTAACCAGAATGTTCTAACCGCATGAAATAAATTAGTCTAACTTAAAGTTATTATGCTAAATTCTTATTCTCGCTTCCAATTTGAGTACATTAGAAATTACCTCACCAACCAAGTATGGGAAGTGGGATTATTCTGCACAAGTTAATGTGGTCTATGGCGTTTAAGGGATCAACATCAACAATAACACCAACATCTATACCACAGGTGTCTTATTAAAAGTCAAATATAATAGCAGTAAATCATTATAAGGTATAAACATAATAAGTCTCAATTCGATAGTCATCACGCATTTACTTGAATTGATGTAATCAGACCAAGAAGAATATTCGATATATATATATATATATATAAAGATTAGCAAAAACATTATATGCTTTAAATATACATACATCTTACATAACTGATATCTTCATATGATAATACGATAACTCGGTTGATTCAACATATATATGACAGGGTTTTGAATTAAAGAAAATGATCACATCATTGTAACTAAGTACATGAAGTAATATAAATTGAAAAAATGTACAAGGCCAAAAGAACTTACTTTCAAGAAGTTGAAACCAAGCTTTCGACATAATCTTTCATTGGGAACCAACATATCTTTTTGTTAATCCTAGTTTTCTTTGCTTTGTTTGTTCTCAGGTTATAAAGAATCGCTCGGTCTTGAATGATGTCTGTCAATACCATTGTTTCACCATTCTCAGAGAGATGCAATGGTCTTAGTTTTATAAGACGGCTACCAGCATGTTTGTAATTGGTGTGAATATTGTCATAGCTAACTTTGTGGAATTGAATCCAAGAATTTTCATTTCCAAATTCTGTCATCTTCCATATAACCAAACCGGTCTTCTTAAAATCGTTATAATACAAAAACAAGGAGTCTTTCAATACACAAATACTCGGTGCTCCATCATTATCAAAACCTTGAGGGAGCTGAAGCTGTGTATATTTCTCTCTACCAATATCAAACGAAAGAATCACAAATTCACCAATAGTGTCATTCCTCCATTCACTCTTATTGGCCAACCAATTAACAGTACAACCCAAATGTACACCATCAGCCCCCGTCGGATTGCACACTTCAAGAGGAACTACCGGAAAACTTGGAATAGTTCTCCAAACATTATTCGCCAAACTAAAGACTCTCACTGTGGTTTTCATTTGAAGATCACTACTACCACTAGGACTTAATTCCAACACCTTATAAATGTCGGTGGAATTATCATAACAAAACACGAACTTACAATTAATCGAACTAGACTTATACCCTAATTTATCAGATATTTTTCTGGTGGCAGGGTTCCAGAAACGGAACCAAACATTTTCATAATTATAACCCTCCTCACCTAGCAAGCAAACTAATCCATTACACGAACCAACAATTTCCTCACAATACTTGTCATTCAAAAGGAAGTGAGGATCCTTGGGAACTGTGATCCAATGGTTTTGCAGTACACGACTAACGGGGAAGTGTAAGAAATTGTAAATGTAATCATCGTGCGGCTCATCACGGTACCAGAAGTAAGGGTTTTGTGCAGAACGATGAAGGTGCATTTTGATGAATTTAGGATCAGAGATGAGAGTGTTCCATGCATGACTTACAGACTTCACCTGCATCAAAGATTTGACAGGAAGCCATGATAGAATTTCAGGGAAAAGGTTGTCAGGGAGGATCGGCGATGGATTGGGTCGAGGTCGGAGACGCCGTGAATTGGGTGGATGGGTATTCATCAGTCACGGCGGTAGCTACAGAATTCAAAGAAGTGTGAGAAATGAATGAGGGGTTTTAGTAACTTTTATGACATAACATAATACAAGAATCTTAAGAAAAAAGACATAATACAAAAATTTTAACATATAATACAAGAATCTTAAAAAAAAAGACATAATACAAAAAATTTAACATATAATACAAGAATCTTTAAAAAAAAAGACATAATACAAAAAATTTAAGACATTCCTTTTTTTTATTTGACAAAAAATTTATGACATTCTTATCACCTATTCAAATAATTAAAAATCAATTTCTTATAAAAGAAATATAATCTGTTGTGAAATCAACCTTAATCGAATCACACCAATGAAATAAAACAAAGATGTGTGGAGCAAAAGATAGTGGTAATCCTAAGTCTAAGTGTCTTCAAGCAATTACACACACAAAGAGCTAATACAATGACACAAACACAAACTAAGCACAAAGATAAGCAAGCTTAAAGGAAATAAACAAACACACACAAGATGATAACCCAGTTCGGTCCAATATGACCTACTCTGGGGGAGAGAGCAGCTCTCCAATCCACTATGAGAAGATGTTACAAGAGGTTATAAGAAATTAGCCTTTTCCCTAATCTCTACCCTTTGTTTCCCTCACCACTCTTATATGAACTTTCTCTAGTGAATACACAAAGGAAGCTTTGGATCCTTCCAATGATTCAATCTCACTACCCAAGGTGTTTACAATGTTTATCCCAACCCTAGAGACCCTCCTTACAAAGGTACTCAACTCTCAAGTTCCCCCCTTTGTGAACCCTAGGCCTCTAGCTTCAGCTCTCCTTCAAAAAAGCTGCAGAACCACTTAAATACTAGTCACAGCAGCCCAAAATCGCGTCACGATTTTGACCAACCGTGCCGCGATTTCCTCTAGGTAACCGTTGTGACTAGTCCCTTTCAAGGGAAACTTGGTGAGGAAGTAG
>Ga0315913_1003586_pt1 | contig 18657 bp, 10 predicted proteins | sample MpolsnodulesMG_FD_207736 | JGI IMG/M metagenome (GOLD analysis project Ga0315913, IMG submission 207736) | Medicago polymorpha root nodule microbial communities from Los Angeles, California, United States - small nodules | ecosystem: Host-associated > Plants > Roots > Nodule | place: USA... | reverse complement strand
ATATATTTATTTGCAATTGAAGTAAAATAGCTCAAAAAGGAAATAATATTTAAATAAAACTAAATCAAATCTAAATATAATAAACTCAAATAACATATTAAAAATACTAATTTATCGACTCATCACATACAAAATAAACAAACACAACATTAAAATGGTCATTAGCATAATTCTCTTTAGTCCCTGACTGTGTATACCTACTGTCACTAAGGTCCCTGACAATAAACATTTACTGTCACTAAGGTCCCTAGCAATGCACATCTACAACTATAAAAATAAGCACTACTATAATTCTCTATGTACCTTTTGCATGTCACTCATGAAGTTCAATCCACGTTGTGCATAGGGCCCCACATCAGCATTCAATAAAGATAAGAACCACTTCCAATTTTCCTTGTTCTCTACTTCAACAATTGCATAAGCTATCACATAGTTATGGTTATTTGCGTCTGTACCAACTGCAGTTAGTAGTTGCCCCCCATAGTATCCTTTCAAAAAGCAACCATCCAACCCAATAAAGGGTCTACACCCAGCCATGAACCCTCTCTTACAAGCTTCCAAACAGACATAAAATCTCTTAAATTGTGGAGGACCTTGGAGTACCGGCGTGACATTAATTTTAGTTGTTGTACCCTGATTACTCCTTTGTAACTTAGCAGCATAGTCCCAAACAAGACCATATTGCTCTTTGAAATTCCCCTTAACCTTGGCTCTCGCTTCTTTCAATGCCCTAAACAACTTTGTATCATTGATTTGCATCCCATACTTTGTTTTAAAGTGCTCAAATGCCTCTGTATATGTGATTTTTGGAGACTATTTAATCTTTTTTGTAAGCATGGCAACCACCCACTCCCTCCTTGCTTCAGAGCTTTTAAAGTCACGACAACAACTGTGCAATGGCTGGGGGAAAGTCTTGATTTGAAAACTTTTAGTTACTTTACTCCAAGCACAATATATCATCCAATTGCATGTTTCATCCTTGCATATGACTCTGCACCTTTCTTTGTCATTTTTCAACCACTTTATATCTCTTCCATGGTATATGGTGAAGTTCCTCACGGTTTCTTCGAAAATATCCAAAGTTTCAAATTCCATTCCTAGCTCCAAGTGGACTTGACCAAACTCTGCATTTGAATTAAACTGAGGGAACACTTCTCTTCCATTTCCATCACCTTCATCATCGGTACTAATAGGGCTCCTTAGTTCTTCAGAATGGTAACTGTCATTGTTGTTAGGAAAATCATTCTCATCGACATTCTCTTCAACATTGATACTCGTGCCTTGTCTTTCTGTTGGTCTCTTGTTCCTTCTTCTAGATGGTTCAGGTACCAAATCAACTTCCATGAAAGTGTCATCATCTCCACTAAAATATGAAGGTGAGTAATCAGAATCCTCATCGTGATACTTGTGCCTCATCATGAGCTTGATCTTCATTAACTGTTTCACCTTCATTGGCATCAACTACCCCTTCATTAACATCATTTTCGGCCTCAACCACATTCTCATTAACAACATCAGCCACACTTTCATTAACAACATCAACCACAATTTCAACCTCATCATCAACAGTCACAACTTCAGGTTCATGAACCACCTCTTCTGGTGCAACAATATCTGGTTCAAATATTGGATGCTCATAATATACATGAGCTTCGTTGCGACAACGACGGGCAGTGTTACCCAAATCCAAAATATTGGCATCTTCAACAACTTGAAGGTAACCTCTACAATCAGGAACCAACCACCATATTTTTTCAATACCCGCATAGTTTCCACATAGTTTTGCCATCTCTTCCAGTTGATGTTTGCTAAGGTAGTTAGTGTCATACTTTTCCCAAACACAAAATTGACCATTTACATACTCCATGTTACCATTACCATATCTTTGAAAATAACCATCATGATGCAAAATCAGAGTTGATTCCATTCTAAACACAAAATAACAGATACATATGTTAACAAAAAAGAAAAAAAAACCTTATAACCATTATATTCTTAAACATAAACTTTTTTCCGGCAAATATTAATTGGTTGAAACATAAACTCTTGATTCTTTTTTTCTTTCATCATTTTATTCGTTAATTGTTTATGGAAATCAAATTTATATTTTCTTCCATGTTTGGACCCCAGGGGTCATTACGAGGATGACAAGCACCGTGAAGCAAAGTGTACGACCATTTCAAGAGAATGAAAAACAATGTCTCAACAAAAACTTGTAGCAAGTACACAACTGATATTTTCAGTTCTTTAATGACAAACCTAAAATAAACATAATGACAACAAATAAACCAAAACTATCAAACATTAAGCATAAGAAACATGAAAAGTTATGATTTTGCATGATCAAAACAAGTAAAATCATAGAATTTGTTGTTCACTGACCTTGTGATGTTCAGGCGCGACTTTAGCAAAAACAGAAGGGTATGGCGGCGTGATGAGAAGAAGCCACGACGGCGACGGTATTGGCGCGACAGTGGTGTATGATTACAACGGTGAGGGTTTTGAGTTTTCAGTTCAACGTATATTTTTTGAGGGGCAGTTCAACGTGTTTTTGTTTTTGTTTTGTGTTTGGAGGGAGAAAAGAAAAGAAATACCCAGCGGTTTCTAATAAAGTGACATTTGAGTTTCTTTCACTTAAGTCCCTAACACATCATATGCCAAGTCAGTGCCACATCATCACTTAACTTATTTTTTTAACGGCAGAGACTAAAGTGATAACGGAAGTGTAGAGTCAGGTACTTGTTTGTATTTAATCTTGAGCCAGGGACTAAAGTGACTATTTGCTCTTTATTTTATTTTACAAATTGGTCCAAGTTAAAAAATATGTGCACAATTATTCCATTTTTATCAAACTTGCTTATATGGATATTTAATGTTAAGTTGGTAGGAACAAATTCACCGTTCTTAAAACTAATACTTGATTTATAATGCTCTTAATGAAATATTTATCTGTAAAATCTTGAATTTGAAAATAGAAAAAAAGAAATGTGTATGTAATTATGTTTGATGTCATAAGCACTTTTCATCTCAATAGTAAATGGTCCATAAACATTTTTTTAACGAAGTTGAATGAAAAAAAAAGGACAAATTTACATTAAAAAAAATACTTAAAAGCTAATTTGCTACAAATATCTTACTTAAATGACCCGACCGTATGAAGTATTTGATCTATATGATAAACAAAACGATAAATGCAAGATCGAGGACTACACCGTAGAGGGTAGACATCGCAAAAAAATTCTTACATAATTAAGCAGGAAACTGTTAATTATAATTTTATTCCACAAAAGTAACAACTCAACTACACTGCCATCCTCAACTTGAAGAGCACTCCATCTGAAAAAAAAAGGAAAAAAAAGAAAGAAATAACTAACCAATAGTAATTACATTCACATACACGTGCAACAAATTAAGAATATAATTAAGTCTTGGAGGCATGAAGACTTTTATCCATATAATTAACAAGTGAAGACAAATGCATAATCAATGACCCAAAATTCATCACCCTGTACATTTCCATTTGTTTAGCACCATGGCATCCATTTAGTTCATTCATTCACTTTTCATTTAAGGAAATCATTAGTTCTATAAATTGGAAGTGATATGGAGCCAATTTCATTCAATGCAAAACAATATCGATAAGAAGAAAATAAAAATACTCGTTCACATCGCTGTGACAAAAATCACTGCTTCACTTGAAGAAAGATGGTGGTGTTTACAAATCACAAAAGACCCTTGCAATTTGTGGGTTTTTAGAATAGAACTCCTCATTCAACCAACCCCTCATACAAATCGGTCACAAGACACTATTTGTGTCAACAATGGATTCATAATCCCACTCATAGAAGGAACATGTGTGATAGGAATGTTTTTTCTAAAAACCACTTCCAAAAGTTGAATATAACCATATCCACCAACCGGAGCCCAGACGTCCCTTTCCCCAAAAAGATGTGAGTATTTCGGGATCTCTACAAGGACCATACAACAGATTGCCAAATTAATAAGAAACTTAAATTCTCATTTTTCTCCCCACCTAAGTCTAACATAAGAAGACTCGCTAAATTTAAAGGTAAAACAAAGTCACACCCCAACCATCTAAACACATGATATATTTTATTTTATGGAATATATTTTATTTTTGTCGTGCAAAGTTGTATTATGGTGCCATGTTATAGACTATATTCACTAATTTTATTTTTTCTGTCACTTTGATATATCACAAATTATCTATTTGATGAGATATAATTGGATAAAAATATAATTATATTTACATTAAAACTAAATATCAATTAAACTCAAATTTTATTCCTTCATTGAAGTAAATTAATAATTTATAAACTTTAAAATTTTAAGGAGATGTTCATAGTGAGCCGCCTCGAAGACCAAAAGAACTAATTTGACCTGGTATAATTTTGCATATGGTTAAATGGACTAAACCAAAAAGACCTAAAGAAAATAAATAACAAAAATGAGTGATTTATCGAAAATGAAATTATTTAGAGACATCTTCTTATATAGAGGCTAAATTATCTCTTTTAAAATATTATTACCAGCAACCAGATTGCACATATTTAATTATTATTTTTAAAGACATAATTGTCCTTTTTAACGATTCCTTTTATATGAGTTATCCCGGTTTTTGTTTATTTTCCTAGTGACTAAAAATAAACCTTTAATTTTTTATTTACGAAGGCTAATCGGTACATTCTCTTAATTATGTTAAGAATGAAGACTCATTTTAATCTTTAAAAAAAATAAAGCAACTTTTAATCATTGAAAAAAATACACTAAAACAATTTAGACACTACATTCTTTACACTTTATCTTTTTAATTACTATAAAGACCCAATTGTCCTTTTTAACGGTTGTTTATATATGAGTTGTCCCAGTTTTTGTTTATTTTGCTAGTGACCGATTAAAATAAATCTTTACTCTTTTATTTACGAGGGATGCAATACATTCTCCTAATTACATTAAGAAAAAAGACTCATTTTAATCTTTCAAAAAGATATTAAAGCAACTTTTAATCATTGAGAAAAATAAACTGAAACAACTTAGACCTACGTTCTTTACACTTTATTTGAAAGCAAGTGGAAAAAAAAATGAACAACAAATAATATGATTGTTTAGACTCTTCTTGTTAACGCCAATAAGCTAGCTTATAATTTATTGAAATAATTTATAAGCTTGTTTGATCAAATAATACATGTTTGGTAAACAAACTTCTCTTACTAGCTTATAGTTTTTTAGGCTAAATTGCATTTTAAGTCCCTTAACTATTTAATTAGTATCGTTTTGGTCCTTTAATTAAAATTTGATTTATTTTGGTATCTTAACTTTCTCTCTGTTACACATTTTGGTCATTTACGATAGTTTTAATTCAAAAATGTTAGGGTTTCTTCATCTTCTTCTCCTCTTCTTGATCTTCATATTATCTCCATTCTCCATCAACATTCATCAACATAAATCCCATAAAAAATCCAGAAGAAAATGAAGAAACCCTGACATTTTTGAATTAAAACTAACGGAAATGACCAAAATGTGTAACAGAGTGAAAATTAAGATACCAAAATAAATCAAATTTTAATTAAAGAACCAAAGCGATACTAATTAAATAGTTAAGGGAAAAAAACATAATTTAGCCTAGTTTTTATGATGATATTCAAGTAGTGTTTGATATATCGTTTATAGTTTTTTTTAATACACTTTCTCTCATTTTTAACCTTAACTTATTAAAAAAAAAAAAATGCTTGTGAACTAGTTTATAATTTTCAATTAGATTCTTTTGTTAAACGTCCGTTACTCTCTTTTCCTTTGTAACCAAAAAAAAAAAAACTTTCGTTACTCAACAATTAATTAGTGCTGACGTGACATTCACGTTAAGTAAATATGTCCACGAACTAATTTGAAGTTTGTAAACATGTTTCTGAACTAATTTAAACATATTAAAGTTGATTTATTATATATCTACAATAATAATGATATTTAACAGATTTTTAATTTTGACTATATTTCTAAATTAACAATGAAATATAAAAGAAAAAAAATTAAACATATTTCTATATTAACTTACTATAAATATTTTAATATGTTTAAATTTGTTTAGGGACCTATTTACAAACATGAAATTAGTTTAGGGACATATTTATATAAGAGTATTACTTTTCCCACCCAATGACCTTCTCTCACACCCTGTAAAATTTCCAAAAATGCCCTTGTGCAATTCAAATTTTAAAATCCGGATTCATGTTTCCTATTTTGGATTTTATAATCCAGACAATTCCTATGTATAATCAGCCATCAAACTCTCTCACATTTCAGCAGTTTTGAGTTTTGCTTTTAAAAACAACAAAAAAAACTAAGTAAAAAATGCTAAAAACCTGTCAAATAAAATCATAAAAATATAAAAATACCACCAAAAAATTCTAAAAATCAAATAAAACTAATGCAAATTTTTTCGAATTTTTCTGAGAATATGAAAAATGGGTCTAAACGTTGAAATTTTGGATTTTAAGGGGCAGAGTTCCATAAAAAGTCTCTTCTAGGGTAGTCATGATCCTTGAATTTTTTCTGATTTTATGGGGAAGTTCCTGAGCAATCTGATCAAGTAGCCCGAAAACCCGATTTTTGACTAAGAACGTGTAACAATGACTCAAAACAGAAGGATGAGAGTTATGAAGATTAATATTATTCCCTAAAATGATTATCCGTGTTACAAACATGTTTAAAATTTGTGCTGATACAGTTTGAATTATATAATCCGAACTGTTTTTCCTTGAAAACGGGTGTTTAGGGGGTGTTTGAATTATGTAATCCGGAAAAATCATGTAGCGCACCCTATTTTTTGAAGTTTTCGGATTACAAAATCCGGAAAAATCCGTAACTCATTTTTCACCCTTTAACAAATGAAAACACCGTTCCGAATTATTAAATCTGGAAATTTTAAGGACATTTTTGGAAAAACGCAAGGCGCGCTAGAATACCATAAGGTGGGAAAAATAATAATCTTTATATAATATGCATGTGATGTCAACTTTAACTAACTATTGACCAATAGAAATACCTATTTGAAAATCAAAAGGATAATAATATAGCTTCCATTTAGTTATATTAATAATGATTAACCAGAATAATTTTATCAAGTTAGAAGAGTCACGCATTCACAAAATTAAGAGATCTTGATAGTTGGATAAAGATCAAGGAGCGCGTACTCGTGAGTTAAGCTCAGTTGGTAAGGACAAATGCATAATATATGCAAAGTTTGAGGTTCAAATCCCAGCCACCACAAAAAAAAAAAAAATAAGGAGCGCCCGTTTGTTTTATATTTTAAAAACATAATTTTTTTTTGTATTTTTAAAAATAGAGATTTAGAAAATTTACTCAAAAATAGTATAAGTCATTTTGAACTCACTCGATATAAGTTAAAAAGAAGATTTTAACATTCATTAACTTAAATATTCATTGTTCAAAATTTTACATGGCAAAAATCACATATTTTTTTAAAATGACATCTTTCAAATATTTTTTTTAGAGATTTTTTCAAAATTTTACTATCCAAAATAAATTATAACAAAATGATGAAATATTTAGAATGACATTTTAAGATAAACTATTCAAACAAATTTTTTATTTGAAGCTTTCCTTAAAAATTTATTTATTAAAAAAATTATAACAAAAAATCTATTTTAAAAAAATCTATAACAAACGGAATAATTCAAACACCCCAACATCAGTTGAGAATTGAGATGTACACATCGGAAAAAAATCATGAATTTTATGTCGTCTGAAATTACACTCTAGACAAAATATGTCGTTCATGTTCATAACTACACTTCCAAAAATACACGTGATTTTTCAGAAATGTGTCATAGGGTTAAGTTGCTTCCAAACATTATTTCATTCATGTTTTTTGGCTTATATACTTTCTATGTGAACTATCCATTGTACAAAAAAAATATCCACCACACTAATAAATCACTTATTCATTGGTGTAAAAGCAACCTGAAACTAAAATCATAAGGCTTCATTTGTACCAACTTTGAAAGAGACTCACTTTCCCTTCCTTCAAGGCATTTAACTGCTTGGTTTCTTATTTCATCTGGTAATTGGAGACAAATCCAATCCAATAAAGAATCAAGGTCCTTTGCAAAATCTAGTAAATACCAATCCAATAACTTGGGAATTAGTATCTTGTTTGTTTTTGTTATTCCAATCGATGCATGTAAATAATCTCTCTTTGCTGCTTCTAACTCATTATCAACTTGTGATGCTGTATACACCCTCACCTTAATTAAATCAAAACAAAAAATTGCTCCTTCAGTGCAATATAATTTATGTAAGTATATATGTAGATTTAATTTGTATAGCCACATGCAGAAAATAAATATGGATGGATTTGTGTTAGGTATAGAAAGAAACCATTCATTAACCTAACTTCCTAAACTTTTGGCAGAGTTTGGTGATTGACAATGACAATAATATTTACAACTAAAACTGATTTTTTTTTATCCTAAAAGTAAAAAATGGAAAAGTGTAAACTAAAAAGATTGTAAATTAAATTTAAAGTGAATAGGCAATTTCGTCGCTGAAATTGTAACCACCGGTCAAATCAAATTCATCCTTGAATTTTAAGAATTAGCAATTTCGTACTTGAAATTGTCACGCATCAATCAAAATGGATCCTACGTTAAGTTTAGCTATTAGAAAACATGGTGTGTCACATTAAATGAAGATGTAGCAATCCGTGTGGACTCCACATCGTTACCACATCTCTAGTGACAAAATTGCGTGTGATAATTTTGTTGAGTAGGAGTTATTTTGACTTTACTTTGGAAATAAAAAGTAACTCTTAGGTTTTTTTACCTAACATAAATTATACCAACAGTTAATTTCGTCCATTGAAACGTGGCAATGATGTGGAGTTCACATGGACTATCACATTTTTATTTAATATGTCACATAACGTTGTCTAACGGCTGAACTTAACGGAAGAACTATTTTGATTGACCTATTACAATTTCAGGGACAAAATTGACTATAACCTCTCAAATTTAATACCAGAGTACTATGCTAATTTTAAACCATTGATTTAAGTAAAAGAAAAATGCTTTATGCTGTTATAAAGTTGAGAAACATACTGCAGGTGAAGACCAGCTTCCACAGGAAAGTGCAAATGTTACCAAGGGCTCAGACCATTCCAGTCCAAATATGCTTCTTGCTTTCACTTCATCATTTTTTGCAGCTTTTGGACATGTCTGTTGAATGAAATGAAGATAGAAATTAAGGGACTAGTTAATTGTAACATGCTATTAGGACAATATAGATAAAACACATCAAGAACTTAAAAAAAAAAATTAAGTATACTTAATTGTAGTTAAACTATAAAACCAAAAGAAAGGACATGATCATGGCACTTACAAACTTAAGGTGATAGGGGAGTCTCAAGATAAAATGCTCAATTGTGATTGCATTCAGCAACTGTCCTCCTACTACTATTGTTGCCTGAAACATGCATTGTCAGAAGAGAACAAATACATATTCAGATGAAAAAAAAAGAAAAGAAATCAATTCTGAGAATATTGCCAAGATCATCATACCTTTTGCATTAGTGCTACAACCATTTCCGGACTTTCAGGTATGCCATGTTCTAAGTATGCCTACAATATGGAAACCAAACCATATTGGTTCCAAGAGTATTAGGCAAGCTAAGATTTTATCCGATGTTTAAAAAAACCGAACCAAATGGTTCAACCGATATAATTTTGAACCTGCCTTTATCACCATTCAGTTAATTTGGCGGTTCGAAAGTAGTTTCGTGCCGGTTCGAGAAGTTCAAGGCAGTTGAACTATGATCCAAAGGTCTTACCGGTTCGAAGTATGGTTCGGTTTTTAAAATTTAAAATATTATTTTGATCAAATTCAAATGTAGAACTAATAGACAAACTCTTTAGTCCTGCATTGTAATTATAGGTGTAGTAAATCAATGTGGCGGAAAGGTGTCTTACATTCAGAATAGAAGAATTGTAAGTATTTATCCAGAATGCAAGTTTTTCTTGATGGTTAAGTCCCTTCAAGTTCAAAGAGGCAAGTTTCCCAAGTAGGTACCTGAATTTTGCACAAAAGATTATGTAAATATATCATTTAGTATCATCAACCAGCAGCTAATAACTATCTAACACCGACACTTTGGATTGAAGGTGTTGGCCGACACCGTGTCTGCCAACGCATTATATTCAATTATTTCAATTTATCAAATTATTACCGGTGTCTACGTGTCAGTGTCAGTATAATGACAATATCAGTCTCTTTGTTAGTGTTTCATAGGTTAATATACATATATAACTTACTTCAATCTATGGATAAGAAACATTGCATTTGTTGTTCTGGTGAGATCAACATTGGAGCCTTTAATTTCACATAAATTCTTGTATGGACCAACTTCTCTTGTTTTGGATTCTGAACAGATATCATAAGGATCACAAAACTGATCCTTTTCCTTGCTACATTGGCTGAAATATGATCCAGAGGTTGAAGGTGTTTTTGATTCCACAAATTTTTCCTTGGATGTACCAATTCTCACAAATATGTTAGACAAACACTTTACAAGATCCTCTGAAACTCTATTTGGTGTGCTATGAACTTCTGACACTTTATTATCTGTTGGTGAATTTGAGGAACTATGTGCCCTTTCATGTTCTGATAATCTCCATTCCAGCTATGCAACCAAAACAAAAAGATTAAACAAAAAATTGTTGAGAAGATACCACAATCAATCATATCATAGACTAACTAACATGTTTGAAACTATGAAGCACGGACACTCCTTAGATTAGGTGTGTCCCGGTGTCGACACCGACACATAATTACAATAAATTATGTGATTTTCTCAAATTATTCACGGTGTCGGCGTGATCGTGACAGTGTCCGTGTCGTGTCCGATGTCCGTGCTTTATAGGTTTGAAATATTTAGTTGCCACAATAAGTGTAATTACCTGTAACTTTAATTGATCCATGGACTTCTGAGCTGATTCATGTTTGAGTGGAGATTTCTTTAAAGGAGTGATGAGTTTAGATATTTTCTTCACCTGAGACTGTTTATCTTTCAAAAAGTTACTAAACAGTAAATTCTCTTTTCCCCTTCCTTCTTCTTGTATAGATGAGAATGAATCTTGTTTTCTATGCAATTGCTTCCCATTACTCCCACTGTGATTATTGACAGTGTCAGGAGAAAATAATAGCTTTCTGCTAGAAGCACTTCTGGCAAGAGAATTCTGTGGTAGAAGCCTAGTTGTCATTGAATTAAATTCACTTTGTGAGTAAGATTTTGATCTTTGATGCTTTGAATTACTTCTCATGTGGTTTTGGTCAATAGGGTCATTCAAATTTTCTGCATTTCTCTTTGATGAAATATAAACAGCTTCTTGATATAAACCTTGTCTGAAATTCACAACTTGCTCTTCAAGCCTAACCACTTCTTCCTCCAACACTGCCACTTCAGCTAGAAGCTCCAATGTCTACAACAATCACACACATTACTTTCAATGAATCCAAAAAACAACTTCAAAAATAAAATTCACTAGTACTATAATTTAAATACAATACAATGAAACAAACTCATTGTCCGATGCATATTTGGATTCACGGTGAATTTGACAAAACCACATTGATAAAAGCTACATTTGTCAGTGCATGTTTGAATTGACGGTATGTTTGACAGAATTACAGTGTGTCACTGTGATTCTGACAAAAGAGTGGTTGTCAACACAATTACAGTGTCATCCTGATTTCGTCAAACTCACTGGGATTCCAAATATATATCGAAATCTTCGATTAGAAGAGAAAGTGACTAACATATGGAGGAAGATAAGGAGGAAGACGAGGCAAAGATCCCAAAGGTCTTGTAAATGCTCTTTCTAAAGCTCTATGAACGTTCTCTTCATGTCTTAGCTTCCTCTTCAACTTATCTACCTGAAACCAAAGCTTTCAAAACATAACTATTTTGTTTGAAGAAAATAACACAAAAATTCTTATTAATTTGAGTGAAGATTCAAAGTACATCTTGTAACAATGCAATCTTCTTTTCTCGATTAGATCGACGACCATTTTTCATTCCTTTGCTTCCTCCTCCTTCCATCTTCTCCTGCTTTCCACATTCAACAATAAACAAAACTTTGATTTTGTTTACAAAGAATAAAAAAAGCTAAAAGTAGAAGAATATAAAGAAAATAATATAAATTATTCTTTTCTTGAGAGAAGTTAAAGAACAAGATTTTAGATTTGGATCAAAAGTGCATGACACACCCTTTTGTCAGTTAACCATGAGGCTTCATAATTACAAAACATAATTTCAAAATTTGAAGAAAAATTCCATGCTTGTAGATATTAAAGTTGCTCTTTTCTTTATTCTTTGAAATCAAGCTTTTTCTTTTTCAATTATTCCAAAACATAGTTTTTCAAAATTTTAAATATGTAATTCAATTTAATTTCATTAAGATCTTACATTCCAATTTCCATCAACATAAAAATATTATAAAAAAAAATATTTTTGAAATAAAAATGAAAAACTAGTCTTGAAGAAGAAGAAGAAGAAGAAAGAGAAGTTACTTTGATTGAATGAAGAGTTGAGCGTGCTCTAGCATTCATTTTTTCTCCCACTTTTTCTCAGAAAACAATGCAATGTAGTAATAGCACTGATTCAGAATAAAGAAAATGTAACAAGTTAGCATAGAACATTGATAAAGCAAATGCAATGATACAAAAAACAGAGTACTCTGTTTTGAGACAGAGTTACACATAAAAAGAGAGAAATGAAGAATTTCTTCATACACAAAAGAAATACTAATTATTGTAGCGGGAAAGTTGAATGAAAAATGGGAATACCCAGAAAAGAAAAATGCTAGGTTCTGCAAAAAGAAGAAAGTTTTTACATATTTATTAATATTATTAATGGTGTTGTTGGTTGCTACAATTCTTGAACAGAGTGAGAGACAGAGATTGAGTAAACAACAAAAGACTGGGAGAGTAGAAGAAGGAGGAAAAAGACGAGGTTGTTGGTTTCTCCAAGAAAAGAAAAGTGTTTCAGTTGTTTTTTGAGTACCTACCAGTACCACAAAACAGAGTTGAGTTGATGTTGTTTTGTTCAACCTAATTTAACCATTATAATAAAATAAGAATGACACAACACAACAAAATCTCATGTTGTTATTATATATTTTCCTGTCTATATGCATGATGACATGTATAATTAGAAGGAATTGGATTCCCTACTCCTAGTTAGGGGTGTTAGATGTCTAATCTAGATGGACCGTTGAAATTGTTTTACCGCGTGAAATTGATTGTGTGATTTTGACCGTTTGATCACAAATCAACAACCGAGATAAATTGTTGCATGGAACTACGCTGCATCATGAGGAGATGTTTCATTAGGTTGGATCATCACATTAGGTTAAAGACAACCACATAATTGAGTTGGACATAATATCTTCATCCACAACTCTTTTTTATCCAATATAAGATTTTAATTCACATTTGACACTTCACATCTCTCCTTCAAGTGTAAGATTCTCCACGTATCCATCAGAAGAAAAAAAAACTCTCCCGCATCCGTAGAAATATTAATTACTCAATTTAAAATTTTTACAAGGAGAAATTTTCACAACAATGGCACTTGATAGCAATCATATCTCTTGGTCGAAATCTTCTATCATGTTGATCACCTTATTTCTTTCATTGCCCGCCTTCGGTTACTAGTATTTGATTGTCTTCTAAATATGTATCAAACACCCATCTTTTGTCGATCACTTGATTTTCATTTAGATTTGTATTCAGATTTTCATTTTGATTTTAAGGCCTCCGCTAGTGGACGGTGAGATTGGTCTCTCGGATTAGTCAGTCCTCGAACCAAATATAAGGATATTTATTTTCAACACACTCTTTAACACATTTTTCAATATACTCTTTGATCAATTACAATTTTAATACTTGGATCACACTAAATTCATACGGGAGTCGAATGATTTAGCAAAACCCATATAAATTCTAACGAATATAAATGAGTATGTTAGAAAGTGTATGTTAAAGAGTATGTTGCTAACATTACTCTTATTTTGTATTTCTTTGTTATGACAAATCAGAGAAAGTGATATTTTCTTTTAACTATGTTAAATCTAGTGATGGAAATATGTAATTATGCAATTAGTAAGTTATACACAAATTTCTTTATAAATCAACACAAATGTTGATAGTTCTCTAACTTTGCACAAGAGTATGTCTCCTCTAATCTATTTTTTATATTTAAAAAATAAATAAAATAAAAAATCAACTCCATTTGGTTGTCTTATGTGGCTTGTTAAGTGAAATTGAGTAAATTTTAGGAATCCATTTTGATTTCTTATTTTTCTTTCATATTTTATTTGGTCATTTATCTTTTAAATGATTAATTTGTTCTCTGTCTCTAAAACCTATGGTGAATGCTTCAAAGAAACCCACTAACAATATTGGGAAACATCTTCTTAATTATCCTCTCTAGGATATGCTATAGCTTTGTACCTATTGAATTGATCAAGGACTATGTTATAGGCTTAATTAGGAAATTTAATTTAGTCCCCTAGCACGCTTACAAAGTGGCATAGAATTAGATGCATTAGTAATGGTACATATACTCGCTCATAGAGAAGAGAATCATTGTATGTATGTGCTTGACAGAGAGAGAGGGAGAGAAGGAGCTGGCATGGCAAATGGGGAGAGTGGAATGTGATTTTCTGTTGTTTATGAGTGTGCATGCACTTTTTGCCTTTGGCCTTGTGTGTGAAAGTGAGTGTGAGTGCGACAACCCTTTTTCATAATGAATAACGTGCGACCCACCTTGCTTTGCACCCTATCTCTCTCCTTGTCTTGCAACAATATCTCCCCCCTTTCTTTGGTTTTTCATTGCATTCTTTCTACCTCACATTAAGTGGTAATGATAAGTTCTCAATATTAATAATCACATGCCCTCCAACCCTTTTTTGTTGTACATCAGGTATCCTACGTATACGCAACTGCGGAGATTAATATCTCGATAGTTAAGGTTGGATTTAAAACTTTAGTTAAATTAGAAGAGACTCGTGTCATCTTATCTAACGGTTTCTTATTTGATAGATTATGATATTTTTTTGACGGTTTAATTTTATGTATAGAGTCAAAAATAATTTTTTTTTTAAGGAGAGGCATAGATAAATGTTTAGTCATAATCTTCTCCATATATAATATATTTCATATAAATTTCCCAAATAAAAACTCAAAAACCACATCATTATGAAAACACGGTGAAGTGATCATTTGCCATTGGAATTCAATTTCACTAATCATTAATAATGTCAACATAATTAGAACTTAAACAAGTTTAATTAATTGACCTCCCTCACAAAAAGTTTAATTAAGTAACCACATTTTTTTTGGCTCTTCCGGTTTTCAATTTTGGCCTTTTCTATTTTACACTTTTCTTACTGAAAGATGAAAATTCCCAACTTTTACTTTAGCTTTGTTATTATAACAATAATTTAAAAGATAAAAAAGGACCAACAAGTAAATGAATGAATTGAGCTTTGTCAGGGTTTGTTAAAAAACTAGAGGGACCCTCAAGATAAATTATTACTTATTCGATTAAATGTGCATATTAATTAATCATAAGCAGATCATTAAATGTTAATTTCCTTGTTTGATAGCTTATTGAAAAGCATAAACTAAAATGGCTTTTGAAGCAAGCAAGCGAGTCAGCGTGCTACTCCCTCAGTCCCATTTCTGGATGGATTTCCAACAAAAATTGTTTTTATAAACATGAGTCACACATTGAATCTGATTTGTTAATCACGTGATTAAGAAATTCTATAAGTAATTATCTTAGATTGTATACAACCTTTTTTTTATCGTTTCTTGTTGTATCATTTACTATATGTTATATTTTCATATTTTTGAAAAAGAAAAAGGAAGCATATTGATCGAAAAATACATCATTAGTAAGGTGGATTCTACGATGAACCATCAAACAAGTAGTTCACCGGTGGACTATTTAATATTTACCATCAGATGAGATCAATGGTTTAGATCCATTAAAATTAAAAGAGAGAATATTTACAATTGACCACACACAATCTTGTCCTCTATCTTCTCCCTTTTTTGAGTCTCATCACAACTACCACGTGCATCCTCATTCCACGGTGACTGCTCCTATCGTCACCAACACCACCACCACTACCACAACTAACCGGTGGTTTTTTTTTTAAGGCAAGAAAAATTTCAATCATTAATTCCCCTCTCTTTTATAAATACTAGATCCAAGATCTCTACAAAATTGATCAAATTTTTGTTAATATTCCCTCATTCCATATCTGAAATTGTGTTTCATGTTTGTTGTAGGTGTTCCACATACCAAATCCTAATATAATACCCAACTTCAGAAGTAAATTATTTTTCTTGGATTAAGTCTCTCTTATTGAAGTGCTTATAATACCCAATTTCAAATTCCTGTGTATGAAGATCTTGTTCTCTGGATTAAGTTTTGTTGATTGATTAATTTTCTTAATATTTGAAATAAGATGAAAACAGGAAGAACATTTAAATCAATGGGATTTTAGCGATTCTTTATGTACACCCATTCTGGTTATATAAGCACTTGAAGAAAAACCAAACCAAATTAGCAAAAACATAGAACATATGAGTTTTAATTCTTTCAAAATAAAACATGAGTTTAAACCAATGATTCACGTTAATAGAAAAAAGCACCAAAGTGAATGAAGAAGGTGAGGTATGACAGGATTGTATGTAGGCAATTGTAAATATTCTCTTTTTTAATTATAATAGATCTAAACCATTAATCTTATCTGATGATAAAAATTAAATGGTCCACCGGTGAGGAACTTAACAGCTCCCTCACCTTAGAATATAGAAAGCAAATAATGTTTCATTAATCCCCTCAAAAAAAAATTAATGTTTCATTAATATATAAAGACAATGAAAACGTGACAAAATATTTTACACATATAAAATAAACATGGAGTATTAGATAATGAAAAAGCATAAACCTTTGATTGTTGTAAGTTAATTTAAAACAAAAACTTGATTTGTCATACTCTTAAAAAGTTATGATAACTTCATTATAATTTATTTTAACTTTATTAACAATTCAAAGAGAATTGTTAAGAAACAAAAGAACATATTAAAATGTTGATCATTAATTTCAAAATGGGTACATGACTTTACCTTGACCAGCACCTATACAAGTATAGCCCCTTTTGAACTCTAGCTTTGATCGGTTATATGCCGTATCCATCTATTTCATTTGGCTTAAATTGTTTTTTTTAAGGGTGGCTTAAATTGTTTTAGTCCCCATAAAAATATTTTTAATATTTCATATTCTATAAAAAAAAATTATGCAAACCATATCTCCTATGTGCGTAACTGTTAAATCGGATAGGACTGTACGTAGTAGGTGGTAAATATCTTCCTCAAAAGATTTAACATTACTACTTTTCAGGGCTGAATTTGAACTCATAACCTCTAGTTAAACTAAAAGAGATATCTTATTATCTCATCCAAGTGTTCTTGAGTATTTCATTCTCTATAATACCCCTCAGGAGTATACAGTATTTTTCTTTGTTTGAGCCCATGTCATTAACATTTGCAATCTCTCGCTGACGAAGGGTTCTGATTTTGAGTACCAAAATCTATGTTTTTCTTTTAAAATCTGGACAAGTTATTTGTTTATTAAAGACATTGATGTCGCCTTCACGTCCATCTATGATGGGCTTGTCTTCGATACAAGTATTGCTGCGATTTGGTTCGGTCTCAAAAAACCTACAAGGGTATGTTTCAAACTCTTTGGAATTGGTTGTGCATCTTTGCTTTGATCTTTGTTCTTTCCAAGTTTGTTGAGATATGCAGTTTTCAAGGCGTTTTGGCTACCGCCACCGTACCATTGGTATTGACTGCTTCAAAACCTCATTCACCGTTGTGTTTGGTTTGATGTCACTCTAATGTCTCATATATAGTTTGCTACGATTTTGGTTTGCTTGGCTCGAAAGGGATGTTACACTTATTGTGTTTTCTCAAGATCTGATAATACGTGAATCTATCAGTGATGACGGTCGATTCATTTGTCATTCTTAGAAGATGAGTTTGATCTTTTCGGGATCATTTATGGTTCGATAAGAAGCTTGTGGCCTTTTATACACCATTTTCTTTTACAATCTGGTTTCTTGGTCAACGTTGGGTTCGCTGGATAGTTAATGTGTTTTTGTCTACTAAGCATTTGGTTTTCTTTTTTGAGAAAGCATTTGGGTTTTTTATATACCACTTTTGTTACTTTTGGTTGTAATACCCTTTAAGGATGATGATGTGGTTGTTGGGTCAGGTCTACGCCCCCTCAACGTTTTGTACTTCTCTTTTATTTAGGAGGGTGTATTGGATTAAGATTTTAAAGGCCAATTTTTGTTTAAAAAAGTCTTGAGAATTTTAAAAGACTTTGCAGGATTTTGATGACTTTGAATATTTTAAAAGACTATAAAGGACAATCTTACTAAGATTAATGAACATTTATCTCTTTCGATCCAACAATAAATTGTTATTCTTAACAAGTAGTTTTCTTGGTTGGTTAATTGGTCATATCTTTTTGATGAAATG
>Ga0315913_1003585_pt1 | contig 18664 bp, 7 predicted proteins | sample MpolsnodulesMG_FD_207736 | JGI IMG/M metagenome (GOLD analysis project Ga0315913, IMG submission 207736) | Medicago polymorpha root nodule microbial communities from Los Angeles, California, United States - small nodules | ecosystem: Host-associated > Plants > Roots > Nodule | place: USA... | reverse complement strand
TTCCTTATTTATTATCTTGATATTCTACCATTTTTAAAAATATTGTCATTTTTAAAATAATGATAGCATGTATTTTCTATTATAATTAATAACATGCCATTTTTACAATATTTAATTAATGATGAGACCAATTTTTTCATTTAATTATAATGATATCCTGTTTGTTATCATATGCGCATCAAACACATGATAGGATTAATGTTTATCATGTTCTTATCATATTCTATCTCTATCCAGCTTTATATCATATCCTGCCTCTATCCTATCCTGACCATCAAACGGGCCCTTAGAAGTAAAACTAGAGATTCATATGATAAAAATAGTAAATTTAGTGAATCAACTGTATATTCTTTTGTTCGACTTATTGTTTTAGTAAGAACCAACTGTATAAACAGGTGATTATGATAAAAATAGATTTCATATCCTATTAGAACTTAGAAGTACATTCTCTTAGACTATTCGTTAGAAAATATCTTGGCGTGGATATTATAATCCAGATTAGCATAATCAGTATGTCTCTATGATTTAATTATTCAAAATGGTTAAAAACAAATATGATTAGGTCATTTCAATGAAAAAATAATGATTAGGTCGTGATTGTAGGATAACCGATAACACATGCATAATGAAGGAAAAGTGGATAATTTTTTTACGTTGCTGGCTCATAGACCATATATAAGGGTTAATCATGATTTTTAGCTAGTTGCTCAATAGACCCATCATAATTGCTCGTATATTTAAACAAACGATCGCGACTTACAATTCGATCAGGGTTTACACACAAATAAAGACGATTATGAGCTATGACTCAATCGATTGAGTAATTTTAAAAGTCTAATGAACAATCATATGATTTAAATGACTATTTTGGGACAAATTAAAAAGCCTTGGAATAATTTGAACTGAAAATATTAGATTCAAATCTAAAATTTTAGTAAACTATTTTTCTCATTTTTGAAATTGTTTAAAAGCTACCTGAGTGGTGGTTAATTGTCGTTCGACTTTTCCAACAACAGTTATGCGAAGTTAAACACTTTTTAAAGCAGTTCAATTATTTTTAAATCGGTTTAACCTTGGTGGAATTCCAAAGTTTTTGCCATTAAGCTACACAAATTTTTGTTGAATTAATTTCGCTTTCAAATTCTAAAATCGTCTCCCACTTCTTATCTCACTTTTTCCACTTCCCATAAACTGTTATTTCCCTCCCTTCTATCACGCGCATCATTTTCTGCTCTCAAATAGTTATTTTGGTGTGTTAATTGTTGTTAGAACTCTGGTTGCACCAACCACTTCTTATCCCACCTTTTCCACTTCTCATTAACCACTTCTTATCCCACCTTTTTCACTTCTCATAAACTGTCATTTTCTTTCCCTTCAGCTATGCGTATCGTTTTTGGTTCTTAAATATTTGTTCAAACAGTTATTTTGATGAATTGAAATTAAATAATTATTTTGGTGAATTAATCGTTGTTAGAACTTTGGTTGCACGAGTTGAATGACTTATATTGAAATACAGAATTTGAAGTGATCTGAAGATTCGTCATGATGTTTAGATTCTTTTCCTACTCTCTAAATTCTGTGAATTGATCTTTCTTTTTTTCTCTTTTTCTTTTATTGTTTCTTTCTATGCATGTAAAATTGTTCACAATAATAGTGATCATAGTTAAATATAGGCTCAATAGCAGTTTTCGCCCCTAACTTTTACGAAGTTGCGATTTTGGCCCCCTAAGAAAAAAACTACAAAACGCCCCTTAAGTTTTGCAACTGTAGTAGTTTTTGGCCCCCAAGACCAATTTTTGATAAAAAAAATAATAATAATAACACGTGACACCACACTTAGGGTGCCACATCAGCGTAGACCGAGTCAAAACTGGTCTTGGGGGCCAAAATTGCTACAGTTGCAAAACTTAGGGGACGGTTTTGTAGTTTTTTTTTTCTTTGGGGGTCAAAATCGCAACTTTGGGAAAGTTAGGGGGCTAAAACTGCTATTAAACCTTAAATATATTACTTAATTTTAAATGCATATGAATTAACAAAAAAAACTTGTCCATTGCACGAGTTAGAGTCTAGTTATATACTAATGTAAAGAAGTGTTGCACTCAAACCTTAGAAAAAACCTTAGGTTTGCCCATGTTTTTTTTTTACTAAAATGCTCTCGGACTCCAAAATACAAGGCCATGTGACATTTCAAGTCATTGATGATAGTAATCAAACCATGCCATCTGTATCAAAATTCTTTTGTGACAATATTTCAAGATTACAAAAAGATTTTTTTAGTTTAGATAAGAAAATAATGATTTTGTTGCACCCTATACATAAAAGCTACTTTTCGATATAGATAAGTGCAATGTTGTATGCACCTTTATTGTTAATTTATACATAAAGGCTATATGGTAAACTTTGAATTTAGTTAAAAAAAGAAGATAATATTTCAAGTTTACGAAAAAGGCTATACATCTAGATATAAAAGTTGTAATTATTAATAACAAAAGGGTTTGTATTCTTTGGTTTCACTTTTTTAGCTACACAATAAAATGATTCTCCCGAAACTTGAACTTCATTACTGCATTAGATGTAATTTACATCTAATGTAGTTTACAAATAAGTGTTTTTAGAATGTTCGTTAATTAATGATTATTACTCATGTGATGTTATAATCAAGTTTCAACTACTCCCTCTGTCCCTTAATACTTGATACGGTTGACCTTATTACGCATGACGTCAATGTATAATTTTGAGCTTAAATATCTTGAATAATATATTAGAAAAAATTATGAAAATTTGATATTTTGAAAATACTCATCGAGACAAATCTAACGACATCTTATATGATATTATTTATATTTGTATATTAGTAGAAAAGTATGGTCAAAGTAAGTTGGGTCAAAATTATATATTTTCAAATGAGTCATCTATTGCGGGACGGAGGGGGTATATTATTACCTCCGTCTCTAATTATAAGACCCTTTTGGAAAAAAAAATTGTCCCTTTATATAATACTCCTTTGTTATTTCTAAGTACATTAATTATTTCTTTACTTACATACTCTTATTTATTTTACATATTTTTCTTCACTCAACAATAAATACTATATTGAAAATATAAATCAACTGAGATAATTGTAAAACAATAGCAATTACAAACAAATTTAATACTACCATCAATTTTCTTAATTTTCGTGATTTTATCAAAAGAATCTTATAATTAAGAATCTTGTAAACAATAGTATAAATAAGAGGAGTAATAACCTAAATTTTATTGGATTGGCGGATCTATTTGGACTACCACATTTTCACAACCCTTGTACTATTAAGCTACATGTCTTAAAAAAACTGTCTTTCTTGTTTCTGTGGCCGGTCAAAATTTATTTTACTTTAAAAAATACTTCCTGGTTGCATTATGAGAAGAGAAATGTTAGTTGAAAGCAACTTCATTAAAGTATACTCCGTCTCTCTTTTTTCCTTTCGAAATAATAATGGTTTGAAGTTTGAACACAAGGTATCAAACCATGGCAAGGTTTATCTAACAACAACTTTTTTTGACAAATTATCTAACAACAACTTGTATGGATATTTGACCGTCAATTAATTAAAAAGAAAAGCACAGTATTTAGACCGTAGCCCGTCAACACATTTTACAATAAATAAATTGCTTCGGACTAGATACAGACTATATCTGGTCATTTAGATAAATAATTTGTTTGTTAAAGTCTGCTACTTACCTTTTTTTTCCCATTTTTGTCACACAAAAAAAACTTTGTTTCCCATTTCGTAAAAAAGTAATTTGCTTTCCATTCAGAACAAAAAAAATTATTTCAGCAAATAGTATATATGGAAAGATTCTAGTTGAATATTGATTTAATTATTATGTCCTTATAAACAAATAAATTAACATATATTGTATCAAAATATTAACATATTTTAAAATAATTGAAAGTGATTAAGTGAATGATGTTGTGTGTAAATGTGAGTTATATGTCTTACATTCCATAAAAAAAGTAAAAGTTGAACATTTTATAACGAGAGTACCCATAAGTCCATGACTTTAAGGTTTTGGTAAGAGTGTGGTGTCTCTCTCGTTTGTGCGATTGTTTTGTTTGATGTGGGCGGTCCCCATGACTCCCTTCATATCCCAACAAACGCCGCTTATTCTCATTTTATAGAATAGTTGAGTTATTTGAACAACCGTATGCATGATAATTTATGTACAACCATAAATTTACAAAGAAAATAAAGTATTTACACAAAAATTAGAAAGAAAGTAAAAACACAATGTGAATATGAAAGAAAAAGTTATCACAAAAGTTGTTAAAAAATGGTTGTACAGGTATTTTTTTTCTCTTTAAAAAGATGTTAGAGTGAATCATGGCTCTCAAGTCCAAGAACCCAAAGATTTAAACACCATATTTTTCTTGAAAAGTGAATCTATGGGCGCGGCTGCACATTGAGCGTATATATTTAAAAGGTTTTGAAAGATCTCATGTCGGTGTTTATGGAAAAATATTTGTTACCAGAGATTACTTTCTTAAATAAATCTTAGTTACATCGAGAAGATTAATCTCTACAGTTACGCGTGAATGATACTTTTAATCAAGGGGTTTGAATTATGCTGCAATAGGTAGGGATAATTAGATTTTTAATTAATTAATTAATTAATTGCTATGAGTCCCATCAGTAAAAGTTGTTGGTTTATATATGAGAAATGTTATGGACACTCTACTCTCAATATTCTCTAATACTAACTCTTTTATTAGATGAAGTCAATCTTCATCTTACCACTTTGAGACTCATTTTTAAAGTATGAGACCCACCTTCATTTAACCTAATAAGTGAGTGGGTATTTAAGAAAATGTTGAAGAGAGTGTTGTTGACACCACTCTATATGTATAGGGTCTATCTAGTAATTCACAAAAGAAAAATAAAAATTACCAATAATTATAATATCAAAAACAACACTTGGTAACTCTCGATTGAACTTCAAAATTCAAATTAATAGAGTGACTTCTCGAAGAAATCGAAGTGTTATTATTTTTATAGATAGAATCTATACTGCTAGTCTATATATCAAACACTTTATTTTTTTAAAACAAAAAGTGCGAGTCTTTTGAAAGAGTGTTAAAATGAGAAGTACACTTTTTATTGTTGAATCAATAAAGAGTTGCATGCATTGCATTGCACAACATATATGTAGCCGCTGACCACAGTGGAGAAAAGCCATGCATTGTTTTGACTTTTCTGTGCGCGTGGGAAACAATTTCAACTCAGGCTTTTCTTCCCTGATTCCATCCGTGACGTCCCTCCAACCCAAAATGTTGACCTGAAACTTTCCAAGTAATTCCCATTCTTATTAATTACTCTCTATCTCACTAGTAGTATCAATTAATAATAGGAAACCTTATGCCACAAGACACAAGTTAATGATTCAAATATAAAAATAATTTATTGAAATATGTGTATTGCATTTACTCTTTAATTTTTTAATTAATTAAATGCATAAAATTTTAGGAAATATTTCTTCTTTTGAGTTTCTTAACATATGTCATAAGGCCACATGTTAACATTACCCTTAATAATTATATAAAGTGAAATTTTTATATCTTATATTTCTTCCGTTTTAAAATGAATATCGTTTAAGATTTTGACTTAAATATTAAGAAATATATTAATTAAAATAAAGAGAGATATTGTTTTACCAAATTATCTTAATTAACTATTGGTTTGTTTTTAATTAAAGAAAAAATAATACTTTGGAAGTAATGTATATAATATCAATTGAAGGGTACACTTGAAAAAATATATTATTATTGCATTGGAAATTGAAAGTGACATTCATTTTAAAACAATTTTTTGGCAAAAACGACACTCATTTTGAAACGGAAAAACAAATTTTTATGACTAAAACGGCACTTATTTTAAATGGAGGGAATACATTATTTTGGTGATACACATTTTGTACGTTAAATTCATTTGATTTTGGCTAAAATATGGTTTTGCTCCTTGCAAATATGTCTCGTTTTAGTTTTAGTCCTTGGTAAAAAAAATTAGTTTTTGGTATCTGCAAATATGTTTCATTTTGGTTTTGGTCACTGGTCCCACTTTTGTGATGATTTGCACACATGACACATGATGACTGAACTTATTTTATAGAAAAATAGTCCCTACAAAATATTTTGATTTTTAAAAAGGTCCTTGTAAAAGGGATCAAAAACTGCAAAAAAAAAAATCACAGAGACTAAAACCAAAACGAGACATATTTGCAGAAATTTTTACCATATTTTTTAGCCTTTGATTTTTTCAGAGAGAGATCGATCAATTTCGTATAGTTCAATTTATCGAAACAAAAAGGTGAACATAAATAATAAATGGTACAAGGAAAATGTCAAGATAAGGGAAAGTTGATTTGAACGCATATGGCATTCTTTAAACTTTTTTTCATGACTCAAGCATTCTTTCTTATACACTTGACATCACTGTCTATGTTATTTTCTATAATAAATGGAAGACAATTGAAAAACAAAAAGACGCCTAAATAGTGAGTGGAAGAAGATTCCTTCAAAAAACAAAAAGTGAGAGGAAGAAATAGACAACGATTACAAATTAAACGTGTTTATCTTTAAGGTGCCACGGTTCTATATGTTTCTAAGTTTCAACTTGGCGCAAAAAAAAATGTTTCTAAGTTTCAACTTGGCGCAAAAAAAAATGTTTCTAAGTTTCAACAACAACCGACTCCTAATCATATTGAAGGTTTTGCTTCAAAAAAAAAAAAAAATCATATTGAAGGTTTTACACTTAGATTTTGCTACAAATTATGAACTGGAAAGGACGTACACAAAATACTACTACATGAGCCTGACGTTGAAAGCAGTAGTAGGGGTGAGTAGGGGTTGGAGGCTCGGCTCTCATAGTAAAAATAGGTCTCTAATAAAAAAAACGCACAATTTTTTTAAAAGTTTAATTTTCTATTTAAATTGAAAATAACACTCGTATAATGGTTATTAGCCACCAAATCAAAATTAGCAATTATTTTTACCGAAGACGTGTTTTTTTAACTTGGAAATAGAAACATGGAACCTTATTTTTTACTTAGAAATTGAAACATAAAACATGTTTATCTTTTTTTTTTGAGTGGGGGTGGGGATATTAAGCAATAATTTTTTTCTTGGCTCATCACTTTACGAGGCCCAGCTCGATTGAGCTCTTTGCACTCTCCAAAGAACGGCCCTGGTAGGGGCGGCTTAAATTATCAAATACGGAATAAAAAAAATGATATTGTGCATCCATATCCTTTTTCAAATGTACCAAAATTAGGTCGGTTCTAGTAGAATTGAACTTCGATTCTTTAACCGAGTTCACAAGTTTTATGTTATACTTGGGTTGGAAAAGAGAGTATGAGGAAAGAAAGTAAAAGGAGAAAAAGTTATATGAATGAAAATGAATGGAAAGTGAGATAATAATTTAGTTGTTTCATATTAGTAAAAATATGAGGAAAGGAAGATAGATATTGGATATTTGACATAAATATCCCACTAATAAAGTGGGTATGTGAATAGATAAAGATTCATTATGTGTAAGTTTATAACTTTAATGTTTATGATCAACGATTCATGACGTGCAACCAAAATGTGCATGGATCAAAAGAAAAAAAGTTGAGCTCAACGATTTAGTTGGTTTGAATCATTGGTGGAATTTATGACTTCAAAAGATTCATGGATTATTTTTCTAAGTTTAGATTTCTCATCACCATCGTAAAAACACTTGGTATCTGGTATGACACTTCAATCAACATACGGTAAGATAAATGGCTCGATAACCCAAATTTATCTTCCGATGATATTCATGATGAGGTCATCAATGCTCTTGAGTCTACCATGGAGAGAAGCAACATATTTTATATTAGAAAAATATAGATAAACACCTTTTCCCATACTACTCCTGTACACACCCTACGTGGTAGCGTATTTTAGTAATTTCACCCTTTTTTAAAATTCTCTCACTCTCTCCCATCCTCCTCCTCTACAACATGAAACAGTGAAGCAAACCTTCAAACATTCCCATTCTCTCTCTACCGCAGTCTCTGACCTCTATCGCCACCATCACCATCTCTAATCACCGCCATCACCGACGTCGCCGTCGACCTTCACCTGTGTTCGTACTTCACCACCACCGGTGTTTTTGTTGTTATTTGGTTCCAAATATACTCTGGCGACGTCAGATCTACACCGCCGTCGCCCTTTTGGATTTTCGGTCGTCTCAGATCTGGTCCAGTTATCTCACCTGCGACGACGACGATACCAACGACGGTCGTCTCAGATCTACCACTCTTTCTTCTTCTTCGTTTTATTTCGGTCGATGGTGGTGGAGAGGGAGGTGATGACAGTGGTTTGTGGTAGTCAGATCTGTTACATGGATGGTCGCTGGTGGTGAGGTCAGATTCAAGGCAAAGGGAGAGAAAGTAGAGAGAATAAGAGAGAATGGAAGTGGTGATGGTGACAGAGGTCGATGGTGGTTGTGGTTGGAGTGGGATAAAGGGAGAAAGAAGAAGGAGAAAGAGATGAGAGAACTGAAACCGTGAAGGAAGAAAGACGGAAGAGATAAGAGAAATTGTCAGAAAGCTGAGTTTGTTTGTGTGTGGGATCCACATTACCACATGTTGCATTTATGTGTGGGGGGTTTAAGGGGTGTATGCCACCTATGGATGTCTATGTATCAGCACTATTTTATATTCCTTTTACCCTGTCTTCTATGACATCTCAACGACAGTAAGACACATATATATCCCGACTATGTCCTCTGCAAATCATGTTGTTTGAGGCTATTAAATTTCTTGCACTGTGACTTCCAAATAAGATAATTTATATATTTGTTATGTTTTTCCTACAATGCTTTGGCGAAGCTTATTTGGTGGAAACTACTCCATTCTCTTTATAAGTCATTGGTTCTCTAGAAGTTGGCTCGTAACAAACATGCTACTGATTTTAGTCGGGTGAAACGTGCTTGCATAATTGTCTCAACTTGTAGTTTTTGCCATACAAGTTTAAAATGCGCTTTTCATATTTTCTCCACATTCTTTTTTACTTCAAAGTCACAAGATTTGTTGGCTTACACTCTTCAGTGCAGTATGAATATTTCTTTCATCCATTTATGGAAGAGATCCCATCTACTCGAGAAATCTCCCATTTTTCTGCAGTGCTAAAGTCCCCAACTTTAATTACACACACCCATTCTCCCTTTTCAATATCACAGACATATTCTCTTATTTATCAATGAGAAAAAAATAACTGAATAAAATCCCCTCCCATCCATTTCATCTTCAATATTTGTTTTAAAAAATGGAGTTTCCAAGCTCGAGATATGATATGTTGTGCACCACAACCAATGCATTGCGAGGCTATTCAATTTCAGGTTACCAACATACTAATCGTGAATGCATTTTATTGAATTGAAGCTCAACCCATTCACCATTCGCCATCACCCATATCAGAGTTTTAGATTCTTCAATTCTCTAAGGTCTCATGTCATTTTATTTTGGTCCCTTTTACTTTTCAAGTTGATTGAATCATATAGCTAATTTTATGGGTGATTTCATGATTACTATTTATCTTCATGCTGAATTGTTAGTTGCAATTAACGTGATCAAGGTTGCCCACTTTAAAGTTTGGAATAATATACAGTTAGAGTACACTTATACATAGGCTCTTTTTTTTGGGTACAAAAGGAGGGCAAAACCTAAGAGAAAAGACACTACGAAATTAACCGAACATTCCTAGGCATGCAAGCCTCGGAAATATCATCAAACACGAGCTTTTGAAGCTCGGTAGGAGGAGTCTCCAAAATAATCAAATTCAAATGATTCACAGAAATGCTAAAATTAGCAAGCCAATCGATACTTCTATTTCCTTCGCGCAAAGTATGGTTGATTTGCACATGCCAATCCATTCTCACCAGCTTCCTGATACGATGAACTAAAATAGGGATATTCCCATTAAACTTGAACTTGTTAGAAATCATGTCGAACAATATCTTTGAGTCACTTTCTACTGTAAGATGATCAAAATGCTCCCTCCAAGCCATCTCTATACCCAAATACAACCCCACATCTCAGCATGCAAGGCATCACAAGCTCCAATCTTTTTAGTGTGGCCTTTAATCCATTTACCATCTGCATCATGAAAAATGCCACCACAACTAGAAATATGACCCAGATCCTTGCAGGCACCGTCACTGTTGAGCTTGATCCAACTTTCTTGAGGTCATTTCCTTCCTATGTAGATAGTGTCCTTCACCTCAGGCCCTCTATGAAGGTGCTCCAAGTTGTAGTCTTCAATATCTCTAACAAATCTCTGGATTAATATATTTGGATTATCCAACCTTTGGAAATCAGCTTCAAAGATAGTTTTGTTCCTCCATTTCCACAAATACCAGCACGTGGTCATGAAGGTGGTCTACCATCTAGATGTGCTCGTCCCAACCATTTTCCTCTTAAGGTTATTGAAAATCCAATCCCTACAGTCAAAGGAAAATAAGTTAGTTATAAAATTGGAGGGAACAATATGAAGCCATACCTAAGTTGCATGAATGCAGTCATGAAACACATGAAGGACAGTTTCATCGTCATTCCCACAACATGGTCAAGTAGGAGAAATCCCAACACCCCATCCAAAAGTTCTTTAGTCTCTTGCGAATTATAATATGGTTCTTCAAGTTATCCAATTGATGGAAGAACTACATTGCTCTTCTCATCAAGCTGAATTTCAGGATATCTCACACATTATGAAAGGCAAATGTGTGTGCGAATAGATCCAATCTTCATAGTTAACATTTTCTTGGATTTTTTAAAAAATATATTTTGGAGGTTAGATTTACGTTTGCTGTTTATATTTTTTATTTATATTAGTAATGATATATTATAATCTTTTTTCGGGGTATCGACATACTCCCTTCGTTCCTTTTTAAGTGTTTTTTTAGAAAATTAACCCCAAAATAGCGATGTGTATTTTTGCACATTTTCTTCCTATTATACCCTCGTTTTAATCCACCAATAAATTTCTATTTCACACATTTTATCTCTTTCCAATAAATTTAATATGTTATGTTTCTCCCGTTACAAACAATTATTATCTTTTTCTTCAACAAATTCTTATTTTTCTGCGCACTCTCTTTCACATAACAAACAATTGTCAATTTTCTAAATACTTTGCTCATCTTTTTAATTATTGTAAGTCAATATAAAAATTATTTCAACTTCACATTTATCAAAAGTTAAGGCTTCAACTATAGTCACACTTGAAATTTTTAACAATTATTACTCATCTTATTTATAGAATTTTAACTCTTCTAGAAACCATTGTTTAGAACAAAATTTTGTTTAAATTTAACGATAACAAGAAACAAATTTTATTTTAAAAAAAAAACAAACAAACTTTGTTTAAAAAAACAAACTTTAATTTTCTAAATAGATAACATTAATTAGTTTTATTAAAAAAGATAAAAATAATTGACAAAGGGTATAATTGATAAATCATACACTTAAAATACCAAAAAACAGTTAAATAGAAACAAAAAATTTACGGTAAGAAACACTTAAAAATAAAGGGAGGGAGTAGTTAAGATATAAGTTGTCGATAAGACACTTTAAAAACTATAATTTGTATCCAATGAAAAAAATACAGGACGATCGCTAAAAGTTTTAACTTCCTTCCTCCACTATCTAACGAAGAAATAACATGATTGGACGAAAAGGCAAGCACGCGGATCGCCAGCGTGGCACACTACACGACCGCACGATGAACGAAACCGCAATGCAAAAAGCCACGGATCGCTAACGTGACACAATCTTCACCGTTCGTTTAAACCTGAGATTCAAACGCAATAACAAACAATTGGCATTTCAATCAGTATTTAACACCTCGCGCCTTCGTAATCCTTTTCACACTTTCATCCAAATTCCAATTTAGCATTATTCCTATTATACTCATTCCCTCCATTTTCGGATCGCAAAAAAAAAAAGAAAAAACAATGGATTCCACCACCACCACAACCACCAAAGGTGCCGGTGGAAGAAAAGGCGGCGAAAGGAAGAAAGCCGTTTCAAAATCCTCCAAAGCCGGTCTTCAATTCCCCGTTGGCCGTATCGCTAGGTTCATGAAGAAAGGTCGCTATTCTCAGCGTGTTGGCACCGGTGCTCCGATCTACCTCGCCGCCGTTCTCGAATATCTCGCTGCCGAGGTATTTTTCCGTAAATTTCAAAGCAAATTTCATAATTAGTCGATTTATGTAATTAATTAATGTTAATTAGGCTTTTGTTTTGGAATGTGATGTAATGTAGGTTCTTGAATTGGCTGGGAATGCTGCAAGAGATAACAAGAAGAACAGAATTAACCCTAGACACGTGTGTCTTGCTGTGAGGAACGATGATGAATTAGGAAAATTGCTTCAAGGTGTGACAATTGCTAATGGTGGAGTTTTGCCAAATATTAACCCTGTGTTGTTACCAAAGAAAACTGGTTCCATTGTTGCTGACAAAACTACCAATCCCCCTAAGAAATAGATTTTTCAATTGTATAATCTTACTTTTAATTAGGTTTTCTATTGAAGTGCATTTACGTGGCTTCAATTTTAGATGTAATTTGTTTTTAATTTCATTTAGATCTAACTGTTTCGTTGGATGATAAATGTAGTGGTTTGTTAAATATGAATGAAGTCATGTTATTTTCTAGACATTTTCCTCTCTTGCTTTTGGTTTTTTATTTACGTTTTCCAGCGATTTACTCTGCAGTTATTTTTACGAAACGCAGTTACAATCTGAGATTGAACAACGAAACTGTAAATTTAGAACGAACGAACGAACGGTTTATTTAGATAAAATAACCATGTCGCTGTGTCTTTATCCCACCAATAAGGTGATAACTTTTTTAACAAGACAAATGAGAATTCTTATTGGGCCGTGGGTTATTGTTTTGAGCCCATTTCGATGACCGTACCTTTTTTTTTTTGTTGGGGGTTTTGAACACTGAAAAGGTTTGTGACACTGTATTCGCTTGATTTTGCGTTGAAGAGTGTAGAATTTTGGCGCTGGTATCTATCATGAGTTATTTCCTGGTATTTGCTTACACTTTCTTCTTTAGCGTTTGTTTTTGGTAATATTTGAAGAAAACCTGAGTTGAATCTCTCTGATTTTGGGGGGCGAAATGTGTGACAGAGTAAACTTCTGCGTTTGAATAGAAGCTCCGCCATTGGAGCTGTGGGTATCGTTGCCGTTGGTTCAACTTTAATCTGTTCCGATAACAACACTTATTCCAGTGAGCAACTAACTAAATCCTCTTTTGTTAGTTTATAATCTTTGTATCATTGTTTACAATTGGAACTCTATTAATAAATGCCATTTAGATTAATTTTGATGAAATGTCAATCGATCACAATTCATTTGTAGTATCAATTTCAAGGTACATATGATTAATGTCAAATAGTTATTGATATTCATCAATTATGATCAATTGCTCGTGTAATATTGATGATGCATATAAAGGAAATCATTTTTAAAATATCAATTGATCTAACATGGCTTCAAATTTAGGAACGTTTGTACGTGCGCGGGTTCCATTGCCATTGCAAGATATATCATGGTTGACTTTAGCAATGCCGTTTGATTTGTTACCTCTACATTTGCCATCTTTTGACCAACATGGTTTGTCCTCTTTCTGTTTTGAACTTCTATAATAATAATAATAATAATTATGCATGTTTAGATGTATGTGTTACATTTAGAACTGAAAATTTGCAGGGATTCTCGCGCTGTCTTCTTATAGAGTTAGCCCTGTTCCTTCTTCGGACATATCTAAGGAAGCTTCTGGGGGTGTTAATGATGCATCAAAGCCATCTAAGGAAAATTTTGGCAGAGATACTATTGCAAATGCTGCTGCTAAAGTTGGTCCCGCTGTTGTTAATATTTCGATTCCACAAGGTTTTTCTACCTTTTCATCTGAATGAATTGTTTCAATTTTTGTCCCTTTTGAGATTATGCTGATGGTTTGAAGTATTGGCTTTGTAGATTTCTATGGTTTTGCTACAGGGAAGAGTATTGGTTCTGGAACAATCATTAACAAAGATGGTACAATCTTGACATGTGCTCATGTTGTTGTTGATTTTCATGGCACAATAGGTTCATCCAAAGGGAAGGTTCGTGTTCATGAAAGGGCTTGTCTTTCCAAATATGTACACCGTCTTGAAAGTTGAAAAAAAGTGCTGGTAAATTCGTTAGAGTCCAATTGGATGTTTTCCAAAAGCATGTTTCGTTTGCATTGACATGCAGCCAGTATCAAGATACAGTTATATGATTTTTTTCTTATAGATATCTGTTTGAAGTGGTACTGTTCTTGCTTGGTCTGTGGCTCTGTATGACTCAAAGCTAGGGTGGATTAAGATCTGATGGGTTTCTGAGTCATGGTTTGAAAATTCATCGATCCATTCCCAACAAAATAGGGCATTGCTTGATAAATTAATTATTTTCTTTTTTGCCTACAGAACTGAATGGAAACGTCTTCTGTGAATTATGACATACCTTAGTTTTGCACAAACACATCAGCATTACAACAACAACAGTAACAACCAATCCTTTAGGTGAGGTCAACTACATGAGTTAGAATAAGACGGTGCCGTAACTAGTTAGTATATACCACAATTCAAGATATATTTTTTATATCTAAATCCCTGCTAACGTTGGACTTTGAGTTTATGCTACTCTTCCTTTTACCCTAACAGTTGAACTTTCTTTCTCTCTTAACAGTCGAACTTCCTATTACTCTAACAGTTGAATTATTCTCCTTCCTTTCCACATTTACTTTTAATAATGGGAGCTACCTCAGTTCTTTCTCTAATCTTGTCTTTTATGACCATTTATCTTTCTTAACATTCCGATTTTGCCTTTTTGCCGTCAAGTTTTCAGTCCCATACATAAACTCATTACAAGTATGTATGACAGTTTATCATGTAATCCCAGGTAGTTATTCATTTAGTTGTAGGCTTTGTATAGTAGCTTACTTGCCAGAACAACTGGTTCTTGATATTCTTATGTTGTAGGCCTTGTACAGTAGCTTGCTTGCTGGAACAATTGGTTCTTAATATTCTTCACATGAATTGTTACGTTTCATTGAAGTATATATACCTGAAAATCATTCAAGACTATCATTTGCAAGCTGTTGTGTTGTATATTTAATCATTTTATTTTACCATTCTTTATAGTTTGCCTCGTGAAATGAAGACATTGATTTTATATCTAGAACATCTTTTGTACTACAGATTGAAGTCACTTTGCAAGATGGAAGGACATTTGAGGGGAAAGTGGTGAATGCTGACATGCATTCAGATATTGCTGTTGTGAAGATAAATTCTGAAACCCCACTCCCGGAAGCAAAACTTGGTTCTTCAACCAGGCTTCGTCCCGGGGATTGGGTAATAGCCATGGGTTGTCCGCATTCCCTTCAGAATACTGTCACTGCTGGTATTGTAAGGTGCGAAGATAAAACTTTCTAGCTATAAAGACGTCTCTTGGTTTTAAGCTATTTTCTTTTCTTTTACTTTAAATTATACCATTTCAATGTTAGATTTAACAAGTCATGATTTTTTAAATGTCATTTGGATTAATATATGCATGTAATGTATGATTTTTTGGCATAGTTGCGTCGACCGTAAAAGCAGTGATTTGGGATTTAGTGGCTCGCCAAGAGAGTATTTACAAACAGATTGTGCAATTAATGTGGTATGTGAGATGCCTTCCTTTTCCCGCATAAACTACCCAACTAGATATGGAATATGGATTTGGTGTACAGATCAATTATTAAGTTGCATGTTATTTGCTTGTATGGCACAGGGAAATTCTGGAGGGCCACTCGTCAATATGGATGGAGAAATTGTTGGAGTGAACATCATGAAAGTGTTGGCTGCTGATGGGTTGGGTTTTTCCGTACCAATCGACTCTGTGTGTAAAATTATAGAGCATTTCAAGAAAAGTGGGTATGTTTCTGATTTCATCTGTTTTATTTTATTGCATATTCATTTGAAAGCACTATGTTAACTGTCATAAAATATTGTCAGCTTGCCGTTTATATGTGACAATCAGAAAGGAGGTCTTACTCTCTAAGCAGAAAGTCTAATTAGGCAAACTCTTACAATTTTCACCTTTTATGAATATATTATGATCCACATAATCTATTTTGATTGATGTACTTTTATGAGGTTCATACTTGAGTAGTTAGGCTGTGCTAAGTTGAGTACTAATGCAGTATACTTTTTTTCTTTTCAGGAGAGTAATACGGCCATGGCTTGGACTAAGAATGCTTGATCTAAATGAGATGATTATTGAGCAGCTTAAAAAGAAAGATGCTTCATTCCCTAATGTTAATAAGGGCATTCTTGTACCAATGGTATGTTCCCAATTAATCGATCTTTAGATACTTATTTTAGTAATTTTTCAAAATCTAGATTCACAGGACGGTATCTTCATGGAATCATGTTCTGCTTTTACGAGACAAATACATTTCAAAGTTGTTTGCAAAGTTGGTTTGTGATGATAATGAAGAGGTTTAGTTTAAAATTTATCTGCTTTCTTTTGCAATGCTTTCGCTAATAACTAGCTTAGCTTATTATTTAGTTGTGTTGTCAGCATTTCTAAGAGGTTATGTTAGTGAAGCCATGGGCGGTTCAAACTTCTACATACTTGTTACTATCATACTTAGATAGGGCTCTGATACCCTATAAAAGTGAGAATCCTGGAAAACTATTCTGAAAATATTCATCTTCTTATTGATAGATCAAAGTTAATATCACATTATTGGGAAAAAAAATAGTGAATATTACAAATCAAAGAGAAGATGGAACTCTTGTGTACGAAACAATATACAAACAGTAACTAACTGCTTTTATCTATCCCATCTAATTGTGATAGTTACGTGTAGCAGGAAGCATTTTTTTATGAGAACGGTCCACCTACTCCTCTTTCTGATTAGACAAGACAACATTAGTGTAGATAAATATGCCATTCCCCTTATGTTTTGTGTAATTTAGTTTATTCAATGTGATTATTCTCAGTATGTAACTTATCTCCTCTGCCATAATATGCACTGTGTTGCTCAAATGTGAGGCAAGCATTAGGATGCTTGAAATAACGTGTTTGTCACAAAGGAATTTAAATGTTTTTGACTAGGTAACCCCTGGGTCCCCTGGTGATCGTGCTGGGTTTCGTCCTGGTGATGTTGTCGTTGAATTTGATGGAAAGCCCGTGGAAAGCATGAAGGAGGTATTGACATATGTTATTTGTTATTAGTTTGATATTATCATTTTAATTTTATTCTAGTTATATTACTAAGATAGATAAAATGATCTGGGGAGCAAAAAAAATTATTCTCACAGACATAAAATTGTTGTAGGTGATTGAAATGATGGTGGACAAAGTTGGGGTGCCCATGAAGGTTGTAGTTAAAAGAGCGAATGATAGATTTGCGACTTTAACTGTGATTCCGGAGGAATCCAATCTCAGCTTGTAGGAGACTGTTGCAAATTACATAAAAAAAGTGGCCAAGTTCTAATGTGAACAAGTGATATAATTGGTGTATTTTGCACAAGTTTTTTTTCAATATCTGGTTCTACCAACTTGACCAAAAAATAAAGGTTCTACCAGCTTTGTTGTACACCATCAACACTAAATTTTTCTCCCTCTTCCTCCGGTTTACTCTTTCCACGCCGTTCACTTTAGTTATTAGTTTTTTTTCTTTCTTTCTTTTTGGATAGAAAATATAGATGGATACATGTTAGTAATCAATATTATAGTTATTATGTTATTATTTCTCCTTTGCCGCGTTAATACCCTCTTTGTGGTTTGTGGTTTCTGGTTATAATAGGTAAATCGGAAAGGTTTTGAAGACTGTCTCCAGTCACAAAAGGCAAACCGGACAAATCAGACTTTGCTTTCATGTGCGGTTTTGCTCTCGTTCTATCCTAAGCAAATTGGAAATTTTTTAAGAGTCAAATAAAGAAAATGAAGTTCTGAAGTTTATATATGAGAGTAAAGGGCAGGATGGAGTTCAACCGATTTGAGTTAAGAGATAAGTTGTATGAACGAGGAAAAATTAATCTACCTGAAGTGTAGGTTAAATGCAGTTTCCATAATATTCCTTCATTTTAGCCAACAACCCAATAATACCTTTCATAGAAAAGCTAATTATAACGGCAACTTTTCAATTTAGTTTAATAAAACATAAACTTCTAAATATAATTTTGGAAGCCTAAAAAAGGAGAATTTATTTATATGGGAGTATGAGAATGAGTGTGTTTATGAAAAAACAAACGCGTATAACCGAAGAAATCATAATTTTAGTGGATATTTTAAATTTTTCAATATAGATTATTTTGTTTCCTTTTAAAAAAAAGTATAGATTATTTTGTTTGGATAGCATATATTGGGAGAAATTTAAAATGAAACGATTCTATGAGATATTCTGGTAACGTTAAATATAAGAAATTTCAATTACCCGCTTAGAAATAAAAAAAAGATAAATTTCCTTCTTAACCTTATAAAATGGGAATCGCAATTTAATCCTATACTTTTTTTTTCAAATTTTGGATATGGGTCCTCATATATGTTGAAGTTTGTACTTAAGTCCTATTCATTCTTT
>Ga0315913_1003584_pt1 | contig 18667 bp, 10 predicted proteins | sample MpolsnodulesMG_FD_207736 | JGI IMG/M metagenome (GOLD analysis project Ga0315913, IMG submission 207736) | Medicago polymorpha root nodule microbial communities from Los Angeles, California, United States - small nodules | ecosystem: Host-associated > Plants > Roots > Nodule | place: USA... | reverse complement strand
GATATATATATATATATATATATATATATATATATTTGTGGAATATTTGTTGCATTTTAATAATGAATCACAACTTTTGTTATTCAATTTGGTAGTACATTAAGCAAAGGTTTGATTCTTTAATTTTTTGAAATATTGACGCTACAGTAAAAGGTTAAAGAGTCATTCGTATATACTGAATCAATAGTGACATGAATATTTTTTGGTATATATAAGATTCAATATTACTTCATTTGAAATTGAATATTTAGTTTATAGCATCATTGTGATATTTGAAATTTGTTGTTATTAAATTTTCTTAAATAATATGGTTTCAATCATGCGTTTTGGAGAAACAAATAGTATTTTTCATAAATCTATGATGCAAGGATCAATGTTAGTATTGCACTTTAAAATAAATAAATTAATGAAGGCTATGGAATAGTTAATTTATTGTAACATGGAGAAACAAAGTTACACAATGAGATTGCATTCTCAAAAAAAATTATCGAGATTTAAGATATTCATCTAAATTGATGTCATATTGAAGAAAAAAATTGTTAAATATCTCTATACTACAATATATACATACTCTCGAGAAAAAGTGTAGTGAAAAAAATTATTTTTATCTCTGATTTACACTACACTTACATTGGTGCATTGAAAGCACATATTACCGTGAACTAAAAGTTTACAAATTGTATTAAATTTAGCGTGGGTAAGAACAGTTGGATTATCCCGAATATATTATGATGCAGAAACTAGTTGAAAAAAATTGATATATATTGAAGAGGCATACGATTCTTCAATCTAGTAACTATTGTGTGTTACTAGTTCCTAGAGAAAGTTGACAATTTAAAAGAATGTGTCTCTCACTTATATAAGGTGATATTTAAACTAATACACTAATCATGTGAATCATTTTAATATTATATGATTTGAATCGACGCATCAACTAAATGATGACATGTATATTCACAACCAGAAGTTTGTGAGATTATTATGTCAACAAATATGATTAGGATATTATTTTTTAAAATTTTTCAGAAAGCATTTGATAAATATCATTCGTCAATTGAAATTGATATTGAACAACTAGTAGCATATGCTCATAAAAATGGACTTGATGATCCATTCTTTAGACGTCTAGAGTTAATTGTATACTTATCAAACCATACCTTATAAACTCTGGTTTGGTTATGACACCATATCTTATAAACTCTATTTTGAGAATCAATAATCTTGTATGTTGATATATTGATTTGTATCAAGTCAATGCATTTCTATATACAAGTCATCCCCTTAATCTATCATTTTTTTTAGGTTAACAACCAAATATTTCTCATCTAGGTGGATTTTAGATGTATTGTGTATATCACAATTGCTCCGATATAATGCACTAAGATAAATCTTGAAATAATATCGGGAAAATATATTTGATATATGAGTCTCCATCTATCATATATTACATTGAGTCAATTTGTTCACGGCATAGTAGGCTAATTATCAATTGATGGATTAGTTTTTCCAATATTAGGGGGAGATAATAGACATCTAAAAATTGTGAATCACCTGGAGTTCGAATAAATTACCTGAAAGGAAATATTATTGTCTCATTTTGATCCTCAAAATATAACTCATTTGCAAAGTTAAACAAATTGAATATCAGTTGCTAATGCTCCAAATGAAATAGATATCCATGTAGGATAATCTAATATTGCAAATCTCAACTGTGCATGAAGCGTGGTAGACATTTTGGTTCCAAATATACAAAATCCTCGAACAAGAAAAGAAGCTTAAATGATAGATAACCCAAACAAGGATATAGAAACTCTAAAAGAGTCGTCTTACATAATTGATTTTTCAATTTCAAAATAACTGATCAGTTACACGAACTTTATGAAATATCAATAAATTATGTCATGAATGAAATATCTCAATGGAATGAGACGAAACCGAAATGAAGTCAACGTCGACGTGCTTTTGCATATAATATAGCACTATATGTGATAAGCAATAAAGAGTATCATGTGTTAAAGTCTATTAAAGATCATAGATAAAGAAAATATCAACAGAATGAAAAGGCACAATTCTAGTTTCATAAAGCATAAATTTGTTTGAACTTGTAGTCGACACACTTCAAGGTGTGAAGTTAAATAGATATATATGATTTTTCGCGCGAAAAGGAAATTCAAATGGTAAAATACTTGTATAGAGAGTTTGATATGTTCACTGGAAGAGAATTGATAAATATCTACCATTTAATTTCAAAAGACATATTCACCTGAAGTGAATTTAATAACTTTTTCATACTTGATTAAGTTCATTAGCATATGAAAAACTCAAATTATATGAAAGATGTGCTACAATATATTTGTATTGCTCACTTGATAGTGGTGATTATATGAAACTCCCTTGAAGATTTCATTTGTGCGAGACACACTATCATTTGTCCATTTTAAAGATTTGAAAATGAATTTGTTACAGTTAATTTATTATAATGGTATGGTATAAATATTATTAGAACTCATGAAGAGATTCTAACATTTATTATATAAATGTTGATATGGATAAATCTAGTTAATATTGACAAATTTAATTGATTATGTACTAGAATGATTGTGATGTCACTTGAAGTAAGTAAAAATCATGTCCTCGAGAAAATTATCAACAACTAGGATTGGTCAAGTGAGGACACCAGTGTATTTTGCTTATTATATATATTGTGGTATTTTATTTTTGTCAGTATTGAAAAATACAGATATTGCAGCAAAGTTAAGCATACAATCTGTACATTAGAGAAAGAACAACATCACTCAATCGTTTGAAAATGCTAACACCACAACAAGGAAGTGGATAATGCTCTCTATTAAGGATTACGATTTTACACATACGAGAAAATTGCGGCTTTCTAATTTTAAAAGGAGGTTCTTTCAACTACTCGATATGAAGATAATATCTTAAGAGCTGCTAATTTGAAGAAGAGTATGAAGATATATCATATCTTTCTACATAGTCATCACAAAGTAAAATTTTTGAGTAATTAATATAAAAGATATTTGAACTTATTCTTCTCACATAAAACATTTTGTAGTGGGGCTATGACACACACAGACCCTTCAACGTGGGTCCGTCCCTGACTCACGTGTCTGTCTTTCCGCTCTATATATTGCGCTAATTTTTGAAAATTATGAACGGTGTTTTTTTTATAATAACTTTTTTATGAAATTTGGATTTTGATTAAAAAATAAATAAATGTCTGTTGTTTTTAAGTTATAACAAATCAAACTAATACAATTATCTATTTTAATGACACCACCAACAATATAACAAAAAAATATAATCTAAATTGTTTTTTTAACGACAACAACAACAATCTTTATTATATAAAAAGTTGTTTAAGGATATAATCGAGATAATGAAAAAGTAAGTATAAATATACTTATATAGTTTATTAAACTTTTTAAATGATAAATAAAAAAAAAATCAGACATATATATAATATATATATATATATTCATATCGTATTTGTTACATTTTTTTAATATTTAAATTCATTTTCATCTATTTATTACATGTATTATCTGTATCGAAAATTTAAGACATTTTTGGAAAGAAAAAGTCAACCCAAAAGAGCTGAAGGGGATTGGTTTCTTTATATACAATAAATATAGATAAAAGTCTTCATTGAATACTACTAGACTTTTTTATTGTAAAAAAGTCATTTAAAATCCTTGAAATCACAGTCCAATACACCCCCTTAAAATGAGAACATAGATCCACCACCCAATCTGCCATGGATCTTCAAAATTCATTTCACTTTGAATGTGTTACTCTCCGTTCCTTTTTAAGTGTCTTTTTTATAAAATTAACACAAAAATAGCGACGTATGTTTTTCTTTCTATTATACCCTCATTTTAATCCACCAATAAATTCATATTTTTTTGCACACACTTTATCTTTCCAAAAAATTTAATAAGTTATTTTTCTTTCGTAACAAACAATCGTTAATTATTATCTTTTTCTCCAAAAAATTCCTATTTTTTTTTTGCGTTCTCTCGTAACAAACAATTGTCAATTTTTAAAATATTGTGCACATCTTTTTAATTATTTTAAGTCAATATAAAAATTATATTGTTGAAACTTCTTCTTCTTCATTGTCATCTTGTTCTTGTTCTTGTTCTTGTTCTTGTTCTTGTATTTTGTCAAACGAGTCTTTAACTATTTCTCCCTTTTCACCCCTCATTAGCAATTCCAACAAGTCTTCCACTTTTTTTTTTCCTTTTGAACATTCATGGAGTCTTTTATTTTTCTTCTCTCAAATATGTTCTTTTACTTTGCACTTAGATTTTTTAACAATTGCCACTCATCTTATTTATAAAATTTTAACTCTTCTTGGAACTATTGTTTGTAACAAAATTTTGTTTAAATTTAAAGATAACAAGAAACAAACTTTTTCTTTTTGAAAAAAACTTTAGTTTTCCAAATAGATAACATTAATTAGTTTTATTGAAAAAGATAAGAGTAATTGACAATACTGACACCGTCTTTACTGTTCCTCTATACTATATTTAAAAAAAATAATAATCATTTTCTTCTTCCTCACACGCCTCCCTCTCTCACGACCATCGTCATCGGTGTTGTCTTTCTCCGATCTCATCTCTATGTCGCCGTCACTTATAGATATGAACGGATCATCAATGGCGTGAGGAGATGGTGGGAAGGCGGTGCCGCGAGATCACCGACGTGAGGAGATGGTGTTGTGGGAAGGTCTTCACCGGCGTGGTTGTGGTGAGGACGACGGAGGTGTTGTGGAGGATGGTGGTCTGAGTTTGTGAGGCATGACTGGGAGAAACAGAAAACGCAGAAAAAAGGAGAGAGGAGGAAGATGAAAGAGAGAGAATGGTCGTCTGAAAAATCAATTATGCCCCTGCACTTTGTTGGAAATAACAAAAATATCCTTGATGTCGTATTTGTGTTTTAAACTTTGTGTCTAGTTATCACCGCTGATAATATACTGTTGAGAGAGTAGGATAACAATATATTTTCCATTTAATCTAATGGACATAATGAATTTTTTGGATGGTAGGAAAAAACTCATCTGACCCATGCTAAATGTCACCCTTGATCAATATAGGGAATATTTCTTTCCTATTTCTCTTTTCTTAATTTCTTCCTCCCTCGTTTTGCAGCAGAAAGATAAAATCCGATATGTAAAGAAGAAAGATATAGACAAAATTAGAGACACAGAGAATACATTAATCCGATTGCGCACACACAAACACAGTCATCGATGGCCTCTCCCACCGAACCTTCTGCTTCTCCCTCCGTCTTCCTCGGCGTCGACGTCGGCACCGGCAGCGCTCGCGCTGGTCCATTTCTTCTTCCATTTCATTTTCAACGATTTCATTTTTCGTTTCGTTAAATTGGATTATGAATTGTGTTGCATTTGATGCAGGCTTGTTTGACGGGGAAGGAAAGCTTCTCGGTTCGTCTAGCAGCCCGATACAGATATGGAAAGATGGTGCCTTTGTTGAGGTAACTTGATTGGGAGTGGTAGTTATCAATTTGTAGTTAATTTCTACTCAGTTCAAAATGTGTTGTTGATTTCCACTTTCATTGCCATAATAATAATGTTGATTCATCCTTTTGTTCTAAACAGCAATCCTCTACAGATATATGGCTTGCAGTTTGTGTTGCTGTAAAAGCAGCTTGTTCTAAAGCAAAAGTTGCACCTACAGAAGTAACAAGTCTGGGATTTGCAGCTACTTGTTCACTTGGTATGCAATTTTTTATTTGTTTTTGAAATTGATGATGTACTTATTCATGGAAGATTTATTTTTATGTAAAATAACTGTTATTGATTGTTTATGAATTAGTTGCGGTGGATTCTGACAGCTCACCTGTTTCGGTTTCTCGGAGTGGTGATTCAAGAAGAAATGTGATAGTATGGATGGATCATAGAGCTGTAGACCAAGCCGAAAGGATCAATACAAGTAAATCACCTGTATTGGAATACTGTGGTGGAGCTGTTTCACCCGAAATGCAACCACCAAAGGTACCGTCAGAACTAGTCCCATTATTTCATCTCTGGTCACCAATGTAGTGTAGTATCTGTGCAAGGCCGTTTTAGACTTTAATGGTAATGGATGTTCAACGGTTAATGGAATGATCCACAAAAGCGTTAATTACTACATCTGCAAGCAAATGGGACAGGAAATCATAATCTGAATTGGAAAAAGTTAAGGACATCATAGTTTATTTGAGTAGGTGACCAGTTAAACACAGTTGATAGGATTTGTAGAGATACCTATTGACCAATTATTCTTTCACAAAAAAAGAGTTTTTGCTCTTTATGATTTTTTGTTTTCTTGACTTGTGCTATTATATTCTTATTTTAACTTTTGGAGTGTAGCATCTACATAAACCTGTCTATTAGAAAATTATATTCCCTACGAGTTTCCTTTGAAGCTACTAGACTCATTAGGTGCTGCATGACATAGTTCATATAATGTTTTGTACTTTTATTTTAAATTTTGAGTATTACACTCCTTTATGGATTCAATTATGGCTTTAGCTAATCTTTCCTGATACGATCTAACTTTCCAGCTTCTATGGGTTAAAGAAAATTTGCAAGAATCTTGGTCAATGGTTTTCAGGTGGATGGATTTGAGTGACTGGTTGTCATACAGGTACTCTATGTTGCTCAAGTCTTCTTGATGTTCAGGATCAGTTTGGTGTTCGAGTCTTGTTGTATTTCGATTAATTTGTGGCTGTTTTTTTTAGGGCTACTGGAGACGATACTCGCAGTCTTTGCACCACAGTTTGTAAATGGACATATCTTGGTCATGCTCACATGCAGTATGTCAATGATACAGATTCCCGAGATATGGAAGCTTGTGGGTGGGATGATGAGTTTTGGGAGGAAATTGGTTTGGGTGATCTTGTTGAAGGACATCATGCTAAAATAGGTATTCATTTTATTAGAATTGTCCTTGTCAAGAACCATCTATCAAAAGCTTAATTGTTAGGTGCTGGGACTTGAATGAATTTATAAACTTCTCAACACGCTGTCTGTGCCGGATGAAAGTGCCTCTTTAACTTGAAACGTTTGTAACACAAGAGTTGATGTGGATAGAAATTCGATTTCTTTATGAGAACAATGGGTTTGGAGGGGGGTGGGGGACAAACTGTAGATTACTTCGTCCATAGAGATTTTGATACAAACTATCTCAAGAGTTTAAGTTGTAGATTGGAGTGCTTTTATATTTTATCTCCAGCATCTACTTATATTTATTATTAATGATAAACTTTGGAACACCTACACGAGCATGCATCTGCACACTGCCATATTAATAATTTGAGTTTTTGTAATAAAATGTAAATTTCCTGTTAAGTAGGTGATTTGTACTGGGACTGAATTGCAAAAAGTGTAAATGCTATAATGTGTAAATGAATTTCTTCAACTTGCGATTATTGATATGGAATAGAAAGTGTGAAAAAACAACCTTGTTGACCAGTTTATATCAAATTTTTGTTCCTTGTCTAGCAATATTCTTTACTCCCTATGGAAAGTCCATGTCTTAAAACAAATGTCATGGAGCAAAATGACCAGTTATGATTATTTCTTGACTGGTCGAAACTTGGGGCAGGCTTATATTTATCTGTGCTGCGTTCCATTCTTTGCTATTTATTTCTGTCTTCCCATTCTTATCTTGATACTCAATCAATTATAATAACAGGGCGAAGTGTCGCTTTCCCTGGCCATCCTTTGGGTTCTGGCCTTACTCCTACTGCAGCGAAGGCAAGAATTTTGTGATGAAGATTATGCATTATTTTGAAGTTTGAACTGCTGCTTTCTTGAGGTTCATTAGAAAATCAAACATGTATTTGAGTGGAACAACTTTTTTTTCCATTTATGGAGATTGTTTCACTTTGATGGGACAAATTCCTGTTATGCGGCTGGTTATTACTATTAATGGGTTGAAATTTTCAGGAACTGGGTCTTGTGCCAAGAATTCCTGTTGGGACATCATTGATTGATGCTCATGCTGGTGGTGTGGGGGTAATTGAAAGTGTGCCCCCATCAGAAGCTGAAGGTTGTCATGACTTACCTTGTATTTATGCTTGTAAGTCAATTTGATAAAGCAGTAGTGTTCTTAACTTGAAGAGCTTATGTATCCTCAGAGAATGACAAGGAAGCAATTTGCAACCGTATGGTGTTAGTCTGTGGTACTTCTACATGTCATATGGCTGTATCCCGGAGCAAATTGTTCATTCCTGGGATTTGGGGGCCGTTTTGGTCAGGTAGACTACTATTTTATCAATTAAATCTAATTTCTGGATGTCATTGTACTTCCTTCTTTTGTGACATTTGAAGTTATTTTAGCCTATGTACTATTTACTCTGGGTAGCTACCATGGAAAATCACACAGTTTAGACGTCAGTACCACGATGGTTGAAAATTGTAGTTTCAACTTTCAATTGACAAGTGTAATTTTCCTTTTCGATAATAACTTTAAGTCAGATCACTAGAGGCAGAGGAAGACCTAGAAAAACTATAAGAGAAACTATTAGGAAAGACTTGGAGATTAATGAGTTGGACAAAAATATGGTTTATGATAGAACATTATGGCGTAATTGGATCCATATAGCCAACCCCACTTAGTGGGATAAGGCTTGGTTGTTGTTGTTGTTTGTGGTTGATAATTCATTAATAGATCTTGCTATGGTTGGAACTTGTATCTGAAAGGTATTCATTTGGGCTGAATATGTTTCATTTTGCATTGATTCTTTTGTAATTTTTTGACCTCATCATCACAAATATCATTCATATGGGCGTCTTTGTGGACATGTTTTGCATGGTTACTTATTGTTTATCCTCCATGGATCATTGATATTGGCATACAAAGTAGGAGGTATCTGACACAGGAGTTTACATTCAACCTGATAACCTGTTCAGTGTCCATCCTCCTCTATTGGATTTAATATTCATAATTGTTTATGTTGGATCTGCTATGTTGTGATGCATTTTTGTTTATCTGAATTTTCAGCAATGGTACCAGAATATTGGCTTACTGAAGGTGGGCAGAGTGCTACTGGTGCATTATTGGATCATATAATTGAAAACCATGCCGGTTCTATACACCTTGCAAATAGAGCGGCTTCCCAAAGTAAGGTTTTTTTTCCCCATCATTTGGATTTGGAATATACTAAATATACATTAACGACTCTGTGACTAATGTTTTGACAAGGTTAATTTTCTATGCTTAATATTTCAGAGATCTCAGTGTTTGAGCTTCTGAACAAGCTCTTGGAAACAATAATGACTGAGCAGAACCAATCCTTTATAGGTGCCCTGACTGAAGATTTACATGTTCTTCCTGACTTTCATGGGAACAGGTAATTTGGCAATCAACATCTTTCCTCTGTTTTATGCAATATTTGCTTGTGAATAATATGCTGCTATATATGTTGGTCCAGGTCTCCCATTGCAGACCCAAAATCAAAAGGAGTTATCTATGGTTTGACACTTGACACAAGTGATCAACAATTGGCTCTTCTATACCTAGCAACTGTGCAGGGCATTGCATATGGAACACGTCACATTGTAGAGCATTGTAATGCCCATGGTCACAAAGTAAGGATGCACAATGCCATGACACATATTTGAGATTATTATCAGTTCTTTGGGTTGGCTATTTTTTAACATCCATTACACATATTTAAGATTATTACCAGTTCTTCGGGTTGGCTATTTTTTAACATCCATTTCACGTTTACATCCACTGAAATGTTCCTTACTATGAAGGTGAGGATGTGCTAATTAAAGCCCCCAAAGTTACTTTTATAATTGCTGTATATTCTTGTTATGTTGCCAAGTCATTACCCTTGGCTGTTGATGCAGCGTTGATGGGTTTTGATATCATTATAATTTTTCTTTGCTCACAGATCAACACATTACTTGCATGTGGAGGCCTATCAAAGAACCCTATCTACATTCAGGAACATGCTGATATTATTGGTATGTATTGAGGAGGGGTGGGGGCAGCGAGCAAGTGTATATGCATGCACAGTTCAGTGTATAGAATGTCATGGTGTACAAATCAGTTTTAAAATATTAACAAAATTATGCTAGTATGCGTTATATAGGGTTGCATGGGATCAGTCCTGTCTAGTTTGGTTTGATAGTCAACAACCAAGCCTCAACCCACTAGGTGGGGTTTGCTACATGTATCAAACAATACCATCACGCCCTATCATATCTTTAACAAACCATAGACTACAAGGTCTTGATGGATTTTTCTATAGTTTTTCCGTTGTCCTTTGCCTTTGGAAATTGGGTTATCCTCCGTCAAATCTACTTTCCTTACTACAGAATCTCCAGGTCTACCCCACACATTCCCAAACCACCTAAGACGAGATTCAATCATCTTTTCTACAATAGGTGCTATTCCCACTCTAACTCTAATGCTATCATTCCTAATCTTATCTCGCCTAGTATCTCCGCACATTCAACGTAGCATTCTCTTCTTTGCTACACTGATTCTTCTCTCATGATGACATTTTTCCGCCCAACGCTTCGTCCCATACAACATCGCTTACAGTTGTAAGATAAAACTTTCCCTTTATCACATAAAACCCCCAAGGGGCTCCTTCAGTTCATCAACCTTGCTTGAATCCGATGGTTTACATCTCTTTGTTTCTGTCATGTTTGCATAACAGACCCAAGATAGTCAACCTATAAATAAATAATATTTCATTCTTCCGTGTATTTTACGAACCAATCCACAGCTCAAGGTTAAAAAACCTAAAGTCAAGAAAAAAATTGAACATCCTTGTTAGCATTTCAGACTTTATACATGGCACAAGTATTTGAGAACTTGGTTCCCTGCAAAATATAGCTTGAAATTGTTCCATGATTTGGATTCCATCTTAATCTATTTTGTTTTAATTCATCAATAAAAATCGCTGTAACTTCCTATGCATCCAAATGACGAGGAATCACAGTGGACGGTCAAACAAGTCTATGTGATGCTTTTTATTAGTCTGATTGTTTAAAAAAGAAAGAGTATGATATTGTGTGTGATCAGCTTTTTGAAAATAAGGAATCACATTTACAATTTTCCCAGGCTGCCCTATAATTCTTCCAAGGGAAAGTGAATCTGTGCTCTTGGGCGCTGCTATTTTGGGTGCTGTCGCTACAAAGAAATATAATAGCCTTAGAGAGGCCATGAAAGCCCTGAATGCAGCTGGTCAGGTGTGGACACCTTTCTTTCCTTCTATCTTTATTTATACTTCATATTAAAAGAAATTATTTTATGATTAAAAATTAAGGCCATTCCCATAAAGTTACTCTTACCAGTAATGGCATAAAGTTACAAGTTAGGATGGGGTTTTCAAATAGTTCTTAATGCCGTTTCATCAACATTTGCAGTAAAGTGAGAATGAAGTTGGAACTATTAAACTAGCAGGATCTAAAATATGTAGTAAATCGGCCTAAATAACGTAGTATCAGTTCATATAGGGGTAAAGAAATTAAGAAACAACCAATTTTTACAGACTCTGCACATTTTTGGTCAAATTCATTGTGAAACTATTACCAATTTGCATTGTTTTGTGAAGCATGTCCATAAAATAGTTTGGGATGTGATACTTCCTAGTTACTAGTTAAAATAACATATGATTTGTTATACTCCATAGTCCATAGTCTTGTAAATGCGCCACCAGACAGTGCAAGCTTGAGAGGCTGCATCAATTAATCATCTTGTACGTGTCTTAACTTATTAACCGTCTATAGATGATTAGGTGAGTTCCGAGCTACTAAACTCAATTGCCCGTGCACTATCGACATTTTGCACTCTATCGGCTTCCTTTAAATGCTTTCTCTACAAGTTAGGTGTTTCAGTTCATGAAATGAAACTCTTCTACTCCCAGTTTTCCCTGAACGACTAATAAGGTGCATGGATTGTTGCAGGTTATTCATCCATCTAATGATCCAAAAGTGAAAAAGTACCATGATGCCAAATACAAGATATTCCGTGGCCTTTATGAACAACAGCTCTCTAATCGTTCTGTGATGGCTCAGGCGTTGGCATAGCAAAGGAGAATGCTTGGACAGTTGGACTCAAAACTTTCAACTGCGATTATATGGTCTTTATGATTTACAAAGAATACATTCATGCCTTGTGGATGCAAAGGTTTATATTTTGATGCCATATTGATTTTCAAGGTTGTTTTTCGGTTATATGTAAAGAAGAAGATAAAAAACGTTCGTGCCATTTTGTCACATAGCAAAACCATAGTGATACCGTATGGTCCTGTTCACATAATGCCAAATGATTAGTAAATTGGTACTCCCTCCGGTCTCAAATGTAAGAAACAAAAAAATAAAATTGGTGGTCTCGAAAAAATATAGTAAAATGAACCTATTAAATGCAACAATTCCAAGTTTACCCTCATTAAACACACCTCATTAATGTCTTTATTACTCCAAGACAAGGGTAAAATTAGAAAAATATCACTTTTTATAATGACTTGAATGTGGTCAATCCACTTTCTTAATATGTGTGCATTTTTTTTTTGTTTCTTACATTTGAGACCGGAGGGAGTAAATATTTGCTTAATTTAGTTTGATAGTTATTATTTTTATATCCACAAAAAGTACATGGTTATTTTAGAAGAAAAAAAAGTACATGTTTAGTGCCGTATAGATTATATACTTTTGTTAGTTCAGTTCATTATCTGGTTAATGAGTTATCATTTTTTTTTTCTTTCTAGAATTAATTTCCATCTCTTCCACCTACTAAAATGTATACTTGTCAAACAAAAAAAATGTACATTGTTAACGACTTCTGAATAATTGATCAATTCAGTTCATTAAGTGATTATTGAGTTATTTTGATACTACAGTCTAGAGTATATTTCTTACAATCCGCTAAAAAAGTAATGTTTGATTTTTTTTTTTTTAGGAAAAAGATAATGCTTAATGACTTGTACATTTTCGGTTAATGTTAATGGTATATTTTGAGCATTAATTAGTTGTAAATATACTACTCCTGGTTTACCAAATTAATATCAGTGGTCAATACAATGTTAAATCTAGTTAGCGTTAATGTGATTTTTAGTTAATAATTAGGTAATGAACTAAGTTATTTTTTTGAGGGAATGTAATGAACAAAGTTATTTAGTCATAATATTCTCCTATATACTTCTCATACATTTAACAGTTAATGAAATTTTTCTTATAAGATTCGTATAATCACTCATTTATTGGAACAGATGGAGTAGATTGCTATATCTAGTAGGATCAACTCATGTTAGATTAAGAGTTTGAAAATGATGATTGATCTAATCCAAGCGTGCACTTATTACATTACATAAAATTAAAACGAGAGTGATAGAGTTAAATTAATGAACGATGCCAGTGGCATAACTTGTCAATTCACACTAACATCATCAAATCAAGAACATGAATCTAATATACTATTTACCAACACAATTTATGTCGGGGAGAATCTATTACCGAAGACAATTTAGTTACGGATTCCTCAGATTGAATTACAACATTAAAAAATAAATGAAAACATTGTCGCCGCTGTCAATATAATGACTTATTAATAGTACACCTTATACCTTACCATCATTATTATAAGAAAAAATTAATATTTTTAATTAATTTATTAAATAATGTATATATTTTTTATTATAAATCACATACATCATTTAATAAATGAATCTGAAATATTAATTTTTGTTTATAATAATAATCGAAAAATGTATAAAAGGTTGATTAATAGAAGCATTTAATTTTTGTTAACAATATAAAAATTTCTTTAATTAATGATCCGGAGTCAAACTCACTTAAACTTTCGAGAATCAATAATAAAAATGGCATATGCGGGGAAGATAATATAATATACGAAAAAAATGCTGTTACAAGAACGTGCCACGTGTGACTCTACATGGCAACTTGACATAGCATCTTGGAACCATCCATACACATCCATCGTCACAACCCCACTTCTTCCTCTCTTCTCCCATGGTGCTGCTTCTTCTTCATCATCGTCACCATCTTCTTCTTCTTCCTATTCAATTCAATCATCCATGTTAAAATTCCACCTTCAACCTCTTTCATTTTCCTTTTTTCAGCTCAAAGTACTCTCCACAATAACACCCACTTCCACAATCTCAAATAACTAATAATAAGTGTCTCTTTGGGATAGAACAAACCCATCAAATATTTTTTCATTGGGTCATTTTTCCACTAATAAATTTCAAATTTTGATATCTGGGTCATTTCATATTCCCTTTATCAGGTATCACTAGTTGTTCCCTCAAAATTTGGATCTGTTTCTCATAGAAGCTTCTTTTTGTTCCTATTTACTATTAATATAATTATTATTATTATTATTGGTTTGTGGTTAATCTTGGAAACGTGTTTTTTTGTTTTTGTTTTATGATGTTAACGTAATTTGAAATCATAAACTTACAAAGAAAAAACACTGTGTGTGTGTGGATTGTGTTGGAGATCTGTGTGAAAACATTTGAGTGCTGTGTATGATGTGATGTGTAATAAAAGGTTTCAATGTTTGAGCGAGTGTGAGAATACTGTTACTGATCATAGACAACAACACTTTATGATGATGGATAGTCCCACAGCCATTAGATCACCGGCCACCACCGGTTCGGGTTCCGGTTCGAACGATGATGGCCGGCGTGTTAAATTTTTGTGTAGCTTTCTAGGTAGCATAATGCCACGTCCACAAGATGGGAAGTTACGTTACGTAGGTGGTGAGACACGAATTGTGAGTGTTTCGAGGGATATCAGTTTTGAGGAGTTGATGGGGAAAATGAGGGAGTTGTATGAAGGTGTGGCTGTGTTGAAGTATCAACAACCTGATGAAGATCTTGATGCACTTGTTTCTGTTGTTAATGATGATGATGTGGTTAATATGATGGAAGAGTACGATAAGTTGGGTTCTGGAGATGGGTTCACTAGGCTTAGGATTTTCTTGTTTTCGCAATCCGAGCAAGATGGTTCGGCACATTTTATTGATGGGGATGATCCCGAGAGGAGGTATGTGGATGCATTGAATAGTTTGAATGATGCTTCTGAGTTAAGGAGGTTGCAACAAATGGAGTTTCCGTTGATTGGTACTGTTGAGGATATCCATGTGGGTGATCAGTATATTAGTCCGGTTGGTATGGAAAATGGGATTCTTAGTCAGAGAAGTGGGGAGCTAGCTATGTCACAATATGGTTTGCATCATATGCCTATTCAGCATCAGCAACCTATGGGACAGAGGTATAATGAAATCGATGCTCCGTGGAATTCTGGTTATTACTCTCCTAGGCATCATGGTCAGTGTCACCATGATTCTAGAACATCATTGGTTGAGTATCCGTCTTCACCTTCTGGTGCAAGGTACCGAATGCCCTTTCCTGAGATGCCAGATAAGGGAATTGATAGAGTGTCGGATGAGTATGCTCGACATCACGTAAACCACCATCCTGTGTATGATAATCAACCGCAGTATCCGGAAAATGTTGTTTGGTTGCCGACTGGACCAGCACATGGTGGTGATAAGTCTGGTTTTCCAGGCAACGTTCTTCATGGTTCCCATGCTCTTGATGGGAATAATATTTGCGAGCACTGTCGTATGAATTTTCAGAGGCCTCAACCACATTTGGAGCATCCTAATATGCTTCCATCTGTTGCCATTCCATGTCCAGAATGTCCTTCAAGCAGGGATGCTCTCATAGTGAATGCTGATGCCAAGTTACAACCTCCTATGTATCCCAATGATACTCGGAATCATGAGAGAGGATGTGGTTTGCAGCATCAGAATTCTGCAAGAGTGGGTGATCATTATGTTGGCGATGTTCCTATCATTAGTTTCTCTCCCAGACATGGTAGTATGATTGATGGACATGCTCTTCCTTCCAATCATGTTCATCAACCAGTTGGACCTGAATTGGGGGTTGAACTGTTCCCTGACCAAACCATGGCTGCTATACCACATCTAAAAATTCCTCCACTGGAAGAATCCAGTGTGCAGTATGGAAATCCACCTTCTCCTTATGGAGTAGATAATAACTATGCCATGCCTCGTGGACAAGCACCTGGTTATACTCTCTGGAGAAACGGGCCGACTCCGGTTCATATTGGACCACCGCATGAGGCAATTACGCTACCTCAGCCGGTTGATGGTGTGATAAATGCTGGAATAATCAGGGGAGAGGGCAGTCCAGGATTTTTCGTTGGACCAGATAGTCAAAGTCTTTGGGTTGATTCGTCACAGAAATTTTCAGGTCATGATGGGTCAGCCACCCCAGAATACCCTCACGCAAATGCTCCAAAGTTGAATCCAATGGCTATTGATCAGGAAAACCCACACCCGATTATTGTAGATGCCATCCATCCTCCACAGGATGTAAACGCTAGTACCTACTTGGAACCTGTGCAGCTGCAAAAATCTTCATTTCATATGGTTCACAATAACGGGGTTTTAAAAAATGATGCTCATTTGACTGAAGGGATTAGTTTGCAATCTATAGGGTTGCTTGGAGAAAGACAAGAAGCAAAAAAAGAGGATACAGTTGAAAAATCTAATGTGCAAAGTATATCTTTTCCAGAACAAAGTCAAATTGTTGAAAATGTATCCAGCACCGCTGCTTCTGTGGTTGAATGGGATAATTCATTTTCGAAACCTGCATCAGGGTGTGAACATGGCGAGAAAGTGGCTGATAAGGATTGTTCTGCTCCTGAAGATTCTAAAGGTTTAGTTGATCAATTTAATATCTTGCCTGAGTTGATTGCTTCTGTTAAAAAGGCTGCGTTAGAATGCCACGACGAGGTGAAACCTACAGGTAAAGAGAATGCCAATTGTCAGATGGACAATTCGAATACCAAAGAAGAAAAGGCAAATGAAGTTGAACCAGTGGTGAGGAAGTGATTTTGTTTTCTCCTTTCAAAAGTAAAATGTGGTTATTTTTTTCCCCGAGAAGTGTGGTGTGTCACATTGGTTTATATGTTATTTGTGTTTATTTGTTATGTAGAATGTTCATGGTGATTTAGAATTGGACTCTGAAAATGACCGTGTTGATACTTCTAAAATCGAGCCTACGAAGGCTGAGGCAGAAGCAATTGCCAGGGGATTGCAGGTTTTCATCCCATCTTCCTCATAACCATTATGTTCATATCACTTTTTTGTTTGAGGTCTTTTATGGTCTTTCTTATCCCACATGACTCAGTTTTGATGGTTGGCTGCTATTTTTTCAGACGATTAAAAATGATGATTTGGAGGAGATCCGTGAGCTAGGTTCTGGAACTTATGGAGCTGTTTATCATGGGAAGTGGAAAGGTTCTGATGTCGCCATTAAGAGAATAAAAGCTAGCTGTTTTGCTGGAAGACCATCCGAAAGAGCAAGATTGGTAATATTAGTATCTAATAGCTTTTCATATTGTTTAAGTAACTGTTGATTGGTGATATTAGAATGCTTAATATTTTGTTCTATATAGAAATGCACTCAATTTGTGTTGGATGAAAAAAACAATCTGAATTTCCCCATTTTAAGTATATTAAAAATAGGGAAATGATAAAACAAGTAAAAATACTTGCAAGTAGTTTTGTCTATATTAAAACATTCAGTGGATCCCCAACTCTGTAGTGACTTCATTTTGGTTGTTGTCCTAGATTGCCGATTTCTGGAAGGAGGCATTGATGCTTAGTTCATTGCATCATCCAAATGTTGTCTCTTTCTATGGTATTGTTCGTGATGGCCCTGATGGCTCTTTAGCAACAGTGACAGAATTCATGGTTAATGGATCTTTGAAACAGTTCTTGCATAAGAAGGACAGGTAATGTGACTCAGGCATGAGTTTACATTTCATCCATACTTGAAAATATTTTCAAGCCCTCTGAGAATTTTATGGACTGGTGATATATTATTTATGTTGTTTTTCTTTGACGAATTTAACAGAACGATAGATCGACGGAAGAGGCTCATTATAGCCATGGATTCTGCATTTGGGATGGAGTATTTGCATGGAAAGAACATTGTTCATTTTGATTTGAAATGCGAGAATCTATTGGTAAATATGAGAGATCCACAAAGGCCTGTCTGCAAGGTACTCACAAGCATTGCAATAAAACAATTCATTATCTACTCTAAATAGACAAATTTCATATGGAGGTACACACACATACACAGCAACCTGCTAGAAGAGATTTAGACAATGTCTGTGTTTTTTCAGATTGGTGATTTGGGTCTATCAAAGGTTAAACAACACACTCTAGTGTCAGGAGGGGTACGCGGAACTTTGCCGTGGATGGCACCTGAACTTCTTAGCGGGAAAAGCAATATGGTGTCAGAAAAGGTATTATCGGCATAGCTGTTTGACTTTGCGTTTCTAATACCCCTTTCATCTTTTCAGATGATCTTCTTACACAAATACTTGCTTGTGCTGTAGATTGATGTTTACTCGTTCGGGATAGTCATGTGGGAATTACTCACCGGCGATGAACCTTATGCTGATATGCATTGTGCTTCAATAATAGGTGAGAACCAAGTAACAAACTAAATGCACAGAGAAGTTTGTTTTGTTGCATGTTATGAGTTATCTTCCTCTTTAGGCCTTAAATTGATTCGACCATATATTCTGAAATTTCAAACCTTTTCCGGG
>Ga0315913_1003583_pt1 | contig 18670 bp, 10 predicted proteins | sample MpolsnodulesMG_FD_207736 | JGI IMG/M metagenome (GOLD analysis project Ga0315913, IMG submission 207736) | Medicago polymorpha root nodule microbial communities from Los Angeles, California, United States - small nodules | ecosystem: Host-associated > Plants > Roots > Nodule | place: USA... | reverse complement strand
TCTTACTTATAAATGTTAACCCGTCTCGCTATACTTAACCTAATTTTTTCCTCCACACTTTTGCATTTAATGTTTATCTAAAGTAAAATAAAATTATGTACCTAATTATATGCTATTTTTTTGGAAAGGAATAATCGTTAACCCGTCTCGCTATACTTAACATAATCTCTTACTTATAAATGTTAATCCGTCTCGCTATTCTTAACCTATTATGTTACGTTACGGTACCAAGGAAGATGTCATGGAAATATTATGTTATGGTACAGTACCAACATCTATGTTTCTTAATATTATGAAATACTATATGACAATCATGACATTCATCTAAACTATTTTGTTACCTATTACCGTCAAATATTACCTTCTATATGACCCGTGCGTTAGCACAGGTCGATGGTCTAGTTTAGGATAATTCGTAAGATATCTCTAAAAAATTTACTTAGTGTGATTTGATAGGATAAACATGTAATGATCTTAATGCAAGGACCCTAGTCCCCCTCCTCTGCCAAGAGAATGACACAACATATCTTGATCTAAAACCTTAAAAAACTAGGTATATAAGTCATGTATCTTATTTATCCAACATTCAACCAATTCATAGCCGATGCAAAATTTAACCACTCACAATTAAACATAACATTATGTACAGATTCTAAGTGATTCACTATACACATATTTTTACTACCTCTTTTAAAAATGAATGTCACTTAACATGTTAACAAATGCAATAAATAGAAGAAACAAAAAAGTCATTTTACCATGTTTTAAAAAAAAATCATTTTACCAAATTGTTATTATTAAGACTAAACTGCACTTTTCGCCTCCTAAGTTTCAAAATGTTACGATTTTGGTCCCTTATTAAAAAGAATGGCAAAAGTGACCCCCCATGTTTAGGAAAATATGCTCTTTTGACCCCTAACATAAGGGAAATACGATCTTTTGACCCCTTATCTTCTCAAAAATTTGCGATTATGGCCCCTGTTTTGGGACACGTACGTCTTCTCAGCAATTTTGGGACGAAAGGGGCCAAAATTGTAATTTTTTTTAATAGGAGGTCAAAATCGCAACATTTTAAAACTTAAGAGGTAAAAAGTGCAGTTTAGCTTATTATTAACTATTAGTTTGCTTCCCGCTATCATAAATAAAAAGTTGAATATAGTGTACTTACAACTCCCTCTCAGTCCCAAAATAATTATGCATTTGACTATTTGGTGTATTCCATAAATCTTTATCTTTATTTGATGACGATGTTATTGTAAATGTATTATGAAATTGTGTTCAAATGATAAATTATGTTGAATTAATACATTTTCTTGTAAATTTTAAATTATTTCATTTTAAAAAATTGAATAGAATATGCACAAAATGTTTCCGTGAGTTTAACTTAGTTGGTAGAGACATTGTATATTATATGCAGAGATCGGGGTTTGAGCTTCAGACACCCCACTTCTTCACATTTAAAATGTGTGAACTCCAGCCACTAAGCTACTTGACAAAAAAAAAAGAGAATATGCACAAAATTGTATACGGTCCAGATTTTATAATCTAAAAAATGTTAAATACGCTTAAAATAGCCAAAATGGAGGGGATACGGTCCAGATTTTTATAATCTAAAAAACGTCAAATACACTTAAAATAGCCAAAATGGAGGACACGCGACAAAGACAGCAGGTGAAAAAAGAATTTCTCTAATAACTTCTCCTTTGCATTTGGTCCTTGGTCCATTCTGCTAACAACCACTACTGGAGCCCAATTTAAAAGATATGGATCTCTTGGTATAGAAAATTGCTTTTCTGACATACAAACCTTCCTAATGGCACATGTAATTTACTAAAAAGCCCGCAGCGGTAGTTAACTACCGCTGAATCACTATCACACAGCAAAATAGTTACTTTACTTCTGTCAATGAATCCATCACCACTCTTGCTATTATTTCCTCTTTACTGTTCAATAACAACCTAACCACCATCCAAAATCAAATTTTTCACACAAACCCTTAATGGACGGTAAGGTGGATGGATTAAAGAAAGGATAAGAAGAACATCAATGGAGACAGAAACGAGAATCATGGTTTCTTGTTGGTGTCTAATTAATCTCTTGGGTGGAACCAATTAAGATCCAATTAAAATCGATATAATGAAGAAGGATAATCCAATTCTAAAATTCATGGTTTCTTGTTGGTGTCTAATTAATCTCTTGGGTGGAATATTGGCACAAAGAAACAAGAAAGTATGAGTTGTAATTTATGTTGGCAGTAATGGAACAGTTAGGAAAATAGGATTGAGCTGCATAAATCCCATTGAGATTGGGAAAGTAATGATTTTTGCTGTGCAATAGTGATTCATCGGCAGTTAACTACCACTGGTAGCACCAGCGGCAGTTAACTGCTGCCGGTTTACCCAACAGTAATTAACTACCGCTGGGGGCTTTTTAGTAAATTACATGTGTCATTAGGAAGGTTTGTATGTCAGAAAAGCAATTTTCCTTGGTATATAACCCCACATTTAGAAAATTGCTTCCCACAATTCAAACAAAGTTAAGAAACAACATGAAATGACAAGTTTAACCCCAACGAAAGCTAATTGCCAATGGATTTCAACCGGCGGTAGTTAACTATCGATAATTTTGGATTAAACTTGTCATTTCATGGTGTTTCTTAGCTTTGTGTGAAGTGGGAAAAACAATTTTTCCATATTTATCAAATGTTAGAAAGTGACGTATTAGATACCTCAATTCCGCGCTCAATTAGGTTGTAAGGTCCGATTAGTTGTTTTTATCAGATCAACTTTTTATAGCCAAATGAGCAATTTTGATGTGCCTATTGAGCAATCATCCAAATGTTTTATACTTGACCCTCCAATTTTCGCAACATATATACTTTTAGGACCATCTTGAAAGGCAAACCAATTTGATTTTATTGAGAAAAAAAATCTGAAAAAACCTTCATATCTTGTTAGATATTGTGGCAATGAATTCAAAATAAAAGTTGAGGTAATCACGAGTTATGAAAAGCTATATAATTTGCCCTAAGTAGTATATGTCAAGACCAAAATGCATACATTAGCAAACAACTTACTTATACTATTGAGAGATTAATAAGAGAAAGAGCTATTCTGAATCTTACGAAATGATAAAATAGTAAAATAAACAATAATTGAGAGGAATGTTGGACAATTTTTGATATCACACAACTAAGAAATGAACTGTTGTCATTTGCTAATTGCATTCCTACCCATCAATTATTTTATAATTTTACAGTTGCTTCTTCGACAACAAAGTTCTATTTTACCATTTTGTCAATGTTTGATTAGTTTCATTTCACTGAGTCAAATTTGGTGTTCTCGTTCATATTTGTACCATTTAGCACAGCTCGTAGAACCATAAAAGAAATGTTGTCAGAGTTTGACATGGACTTTTTTCTTAGTAAACCAAATTTTATCTATTTATTCAATAATGTTATTTAGAATATCAATTTTTTTTTCCGTCTATTCAACACTATTTTTTGTCACATGTTACTTCCTCTATCAAATCAAAAAATGTACTCATGTTATTTTCCTTATCCATATTCTTCTATTAGGGCACGTTTGGAATCATGTACCGTACATATCCCTATTCACTGTGCAACATCCCCGATCTAGCCGGTGTAGATTCTAGTCCAAAGTGAGTTTTCACAGTTGAATTTAAGATTTATAAACACACACTTGTCATCGTCATAAAATCAAACACATGTACACAACCCTCTTTCAAAACTTCTCACATGACCTCATTAAAGGCAACCGCGCCTCATATATTTGAAAACCTACCAACTCAATTGCAACTGATTGAGTGGGATCAAATACGTCCCGATGAGCATCTAAGTCGGCAACAAAGACATTACTATAAATTTCAAGCATATATATATAAAATTTAAAATAACAAGACTTGGTATTCTTTATTTAGAAAAAGCTTTTCTGCATTGCTTAGGTCCCCACCACTGCCCCCAATACTAAAACCGAACCTAAGATAAAGACAAAAATCTACCAAAATTATTGATTATCACAAAATTCAAACTAAAGAAAATTGAAGAAATTAAAAGTCTCATGTTACTATTACACCTAACTAACATGAAGAAAATGGAAGAGGATTCAAGGATCCAAGAAAGTGGACAATGAAATTCAGAAAATGTCAAGAATCTCGAGAATAGAACGATTACAAAGGGGACAATTTCCTCGATTCAACCACAGTTCCCTTGAACACACTCTGCAAAAAGTGTGTCCACACGGTATGAACGCTGCACCTTTCTTTCTTCCCATGCACACGCAGCACAGTGAATCACTCCCTTCCACAACCACCGCAGCAGCATTACTCTCATTTTCACCTTCTGTTTCCTCCAACAGTTTCATCAACGAAACTCTCCACGGCGTCGCTCCTTCTCTGCCACCGGTCTCCTCCGATACCCTCATTTGTCGCTCCGCCGCCAACGCCGCCGCTAGATTCATTCCAGAACCAGACGAACCCGCCGGAGCTTCACATTCCGGTTCAACCGGGTTCGGATCTTGATCTTGAACCTGTAATTGTTGTTGTTGTGCCACCGTAGCTTCTGCTTCTTCGTTTTGTTGTTGTTGTTGATGATGATGTTCGTGGCGGATAATTGGACGGAAAACCCAGGTGGCACCACAGCAACCCATACCGGTGAATCTGAAACGTTCTTTGAGACTACGTCTTCTGGTGGTTCCTGAATCTAAACCATCCATTTGTTCGGTTAATAAACCGAGAATGGTTCTTGATTCTCTCTGAGAACGCAGAGATTCCTGCAATATGAGACCGAGTTGACTCATATTGACAGCGTTTCTAGAAGAAAGAAAAAGAAGAAACGGATCAGAGAGCAGCGGGATCCGGTGAGGTGGGTTGTACGGTAGTACAATTCATGGGGGGAACACAACAGATAAAAAGAGAAGACAGAAGGAAGTGTCCAAAGGAATGGAACGTATAAATAAATAAAAAAATAAAATTAAAATAGATTAATTTGGACACTCATTTGTTCAAATTGGAAAGTTGGTTGGAAGGAAGTGTGTGAGAGGTAAGAAAGGGAAGTAAAGTGAAGAGAGGACAATTTAGAAGAAGAGATTGAGATTTGTGAGAGAGAGACAACAAAAAAGGATGAGGAAACGGTGGTCAGGATTTTCCTCTTAGCGTGTGTTTGGTTTTGTACCCAAGAAAAATTGAGTTTGGGTGAATTGATTTTATAAAATTGGTTTTGGTTAAAAGTGAGTTGAATGAAAAGTGATTTATGTTTGATATAACTGATTTGTGTGAAAGATATTGTTTGGATATTTTGTGTCAAAATTGCTTTTCTTCGTGTAAATGACCAAAATGGGTCTCTCATATGATGCATTTAAAACAAATTTAATTTATTGAAAGAGATTTCGCCATATTTTTAGTTAGTTATTAAATTTTACGTTTCATTATTAATTATACAATTATATATATTTTTTTTAAAAACTATTGGGCCACTAAGACAAACTTTTTTATGGGCCTGGAGCAATCCAAAAACCACCCGTTTCCTTCCAAAATAGTGTCTTCTTCAACCTTGTTTATTAAGATCTCTGCAACATGAAAAAAGAACTACACAACAACAAAAAAATCATGCGGACAACAATCGACAGTGAAATTTCGCACAGATTTCGCAGGTACGTGAAAGTTGTCAAATATAAAAAAGGATCTGAAATGAGTGATGAGACTCAAGCAAGGGCAAAAAAGACAAATCGGTACTATGTACTTCCGCGGGTGAGAAACTCGATTTCAAGAAGTTAGGAATAGCAGCTTCTATAAGAATCGATTCTAAAGATGGAAAATACGGCAGCGGTAAAGTATTGACAGAGAACCAAACATGTTAAAATCGCGTTTCATGGGTAGGACGCGCGTTGGATCGTTTCCACCGGGCATCCAAACATAGACTTAAAAAAAAGTCTGAATTTCAGGTTTTCTTTCTTCTTCTAGATTAACTTTTACATTAAAATTTGTTATTGAACGACGTTCAGCGTTGTTATTCATCCTGAGCAACTTTATCCCGAACTTATCCCGAAAAACGTTTGATAGAAAAATGTTTTACAAACATATGGAATCGTGAGAGTTTGTTTAACATATGTAATATTATACATATTAAAATAAATAAAATTAGAAACCTTTTATTGAAAATAATAATAATTTACTAAAATGATACATATTTAATATTAAACGTACAAGTTCTAATGTAAACTTACATTTTAAACCTTTTAATACATGCAAATCTGCATATCATGGAAATTTTTAATTTTAATTCAACTAGTGAAATCAATTTTGCAAATTCAAGTCATTCAAAATGAATTTTTGTTATTTAAACACCCAAATTTTCCAATTTTACGATAGAAAGCCAAATGTATTACACAAACACACACTCTTATTCTTCTTTTGCTAATATAATAAAGGAAAATATTAACGAATGACTCCCACATATTTTTTAAGGACCGTAATGATAGGCATTTATGATAATATGTGTATACGATACATAAAAAATGAGAATATTTGATTATTTTAATGAACAATGACTTCATTTAAAATCCTTAAAAAATATCCAGAAGTCTTTCATTAGTAAAACCCTGTAATAAATTGGGTAAAACTAACTTGTACTCTTAGGATACTTGTCAATGAACGAGAAATAAATTTTGTATTGAAAAGATAAAGTTTTGAAGTTTCAAAATATTGAATATACAATTTTAAAAAAATAATTTTTATCCTTAAGCTTTTTAACTTATGACTTCATGCGCAAGTTAACATTAGGTGAAGAGATAATGCACATTTCAAGATAAAGAGGATTTTAAGATTTAAATAACATTTAAAAAAATATGGGTTAATTAAGTTTTTAGTCCCTATAAATGTTCACAGTTTTGTTTTTAATCCCTACAAAATAAAATCACGCTTTTTAGTTCCTGTGACATTTTCCTTAAACATTTTAGGGACAAAAAATGTTGATGAAATTTTTTTATAGGGACTAAAAATGCAGATGGAAAAATTTTATAGGGACTAAAAATGTTGATGGAAAATTTTATAGGGACTAAAAAGTGTGATTTTATTTTATAGGGACTAAAAACAAAATTCTAAATATTTATAGGGACCATTTACTTAATTAACCAAAAAAATATTTATATTTATCTTCCTTTAAAAACACCAACAAAACTCCAACTCCATCCTTCTTAATTCAAGACCTATCCTTTTTATAACCTAACTCTTTAAAGATTCAAACACACATCCTTTCATAGTTGACCAATGAACAATTTACTTTATTCACTCTTGGGTTGGTCCCCTTCTTTCATGAATTATTTTAGCATTCATTTAAATTTTTATATGTTGTATGAAAAATTTGTAATTTATAGTAATGAAGAAAAAAGGTTCAATTTTAATTTTAGGTTGTTGGTGTAATTGTTGTCACTTCATCTGCTGGCTGCCGGCCACGGTGAAGAAGTACAAAATTATAGACCCACTTGCCAAGAATTAAATTGCTCTCTTCCCATTGAATTATCTTATTCTTGAATCTTGATGCTATGTTTTAATTTAATCAACCATGAAGCTTATTTTTCTAAACAATGTTAAAGCTCGGAGAATTTTTAATTTGCGCATTTTATACAAAACTTGTGACCAGAGCAAATAGGCTTTAAAAAAAGCAGTGCAACACTTTTGTTAGTTTATCTTTACCGGCGTGACTGTCTTAAATCCAAATTATCAACGTGTCCATTGCATAATATTTGTTCTTTTTTTTCTTTTTTCTTAGATGAAGTGGTAATCCATTGAAATTAAACTTACACATAACTGTGAGGTTTCAGGTTTGAACCCGAATCACGACGTCCGGTCTTACAATTTTGACATTTGTCAGTTGAGTTAGAACTTCTAGACTGCATAATATTTGTTCTTCTTGACACCTACATAGGAATATCCAAAAGCAATCATTGTAATGCAACAATCAAACATTGTTTAACGGAGCAAAATAGTTGAGGCTCTCTATTCATTCAATATTCATTAATAATGGTGGGCAATACAAGCAATGTACCACAGCACCTGGTACAATTAACCTAAATTTTGTTTGAGAAAACGAAACCTCTCGCACGTCTAACAAAAACAAAACAAATTGGAGAGGAAAATTTAGTGAATCACGAGAATAGAAATTCTCTGCTGACCAACAATTATCATCAATATTACATATTAGTATTGTAAATTCATAAAAAGTTTATTTTTTGTCAATGAATTAATGAGAATAAAAACTTCATGCTAACTTGTTTCGAAATAAGGGTCTAAAATCATATATATTTTTATTTATAAAGAAGGGTCTAAGATCGTACTTAAAAGTAGAAGTTTCATTATTTGCTCATTGAATCTCAAAGTCAATAGTACTTGTGAGAAGAGGTTTGTACGATGTCACTTTGTGAGTCACTGAGAGCATCTACAATGATAGTTCTTTAATATGGACTCTTTAAATGGACCCCACATTACACATCACTTATTTATAATATTTTAATCAAAGTATCTATTAAAGACTCAATGACTCCGATGGAAGTACACTAATAAGGACTCCAATGAAAAGTACTTAAATAGGTCCCACTAACTTTACATCATTAAACAAAAATAATTTATTTATTAAATTATAAATTACATCATAATATTTAATTATAATCCTTAAAAAAAATTAAATTATAAAATATTTATTTATTCGTATGAACTTATATTTCTGCCACATTTGCTAATAATTTGAAAATGGAAAAATTAACATTACAAATTTTACATTCTTTCGTTAAAAAATAATAATAATTTGCATGAATTACATTTTATTTAAAATGATGACAAATAGATAAAATAATATTTAAAACAACTATTAATTATTATTTTTAAATCAAAACAACTATTAATTATTAAAATATTACTTCTTTTGTAAGCGGGACCACATAATACATATTTTATTACTTCTTTCAAACGTGGGACCCGTTAGTTGCCTAGGAGAGAGAGAGTCCTTATATAGTTACCCGTTTCTTAATGGAGACTCATTTTTTCTTCCTCCTATGAAAGGTCCTTAACAAAGAGTGGTCCTAGTTAAGTAAGGACCTCCCATTAGAGATGCTCTGAGTTGTGCGTATAGAGGTAGGTTTCTAAAGCTTGATGATGGGAGTGTTGTTGCTATTCCTTTCCAGTTTCAAAAGGTAAATGTTTTTTTGTATATAATTTTAATAAGGATTAATTAAGTAAATAACCCGTATAAATATTTTTGTCAAAAAAAAAGTCCATATAAATATTCATCATTTTATTTTGGCTTAATAACAGTTGCGATTTTGGCCTCCTAAGAAAAAAAACTACAAAACCGCCCCTCAGTTTTGCAACTGTAACAGTTTTGGCCTCCAAGGCCAATTTTTGGTAAAAAAAAAAACACGTGGCACCTCACTTAGGGTGCCACGTCAGCGTATACCGAGTCAAAATTGGTCTTGGGGTCAAAACTGCCACAAATGCAAAACTTAGGGGGCGGTTTTGTAGTTTTTTTTCTTAGGGAGCCAAAATCGCAACTTTGGGAAAGTTAAGGGGCTAAAATTGCTATTAAGCCTTTTATTTTTAGTTTTAACAAAATAAAATCGTACTTTTTTGTCACTTTAAAATTTTTCGTCAACATTTTCAATCATTGTAAAGTTTTTCATTATCATTTTTAGTTGTGTAAAAATTTTCTGTTAAAATTTTTTGTCCCTAAAATGTTAATGGAAAATGTCAAAAAGACTATAATTTTATTTTATAGGATCTAAAAACAAAATTATGAATATTTATAGGAACCATTTACTTGATTAACATGATTTAATGGCCCTTGTTTAGCCATAGTGGAATAACAAACTTGCTTTTTTTTTTCTTTTCTTTTTTGGGTACAAAGGGGCAGAAGCCTTAAAAAACTTGCAAAAACTATTAAGAGAGGTAAGGAGACAATTCAAAAATTTAAAACATGAGAAACCTCGATAGGTGTCCGATGAAAATCTACATAGTTCACATCTTTCATTGAATCAATATTAGCTACACATCATCACATTATTCGTTTTCCTATAAAGGTAGCCACATTCATATTGAAGTCTTTGCCCTAAAGGATGCTTACTATATATGTAGTGATAAAAAAAACATTTTTCATGCTTATTTTTTAAGTTGATTTTAGGGTGAGAGCTCTATTAAGCCTCTCACCAGCCGAGAGCAGAGAAAATAAACTGTCAGATTTAATCAATGATTGAGATTCATCATCACCAAACCATATAAATGCAAATTATACAACGGAAACATCAATGATCATCAATTTGTCTAACATTCATCATCATCCATAGGAGTTGTCCACCTATTTTCCATAGTTAACCCATATTTCTAGTTGGGCAATAAAAACCTTAAATGTATTACTTCCTTACTTCCCATTTCACCTTTCTATACTTTTCTCTAAATTAAATCCTATTTAGAATATTTTCTTTCTCAAATTTTCGTTTTTGATTCCTTTCTTCATATTTTCTTTTTGGATTCTAGAGATATTTTTTACATGATTCTAGTTGGATCCAATTTCTTTTTTGAAATATTTTTAGCATTGTCTGAACTATCCTTCCCCTCCATTTCAAGACTCATTGAGATTCATAGGTGCAAGCCACGAATGATAGATTCCACAGCTTCAATATACACCACAGATAACATTCATCAGCGTTACAACATACCAAACTTGTCTTTATGAAGCCATGGTTAGGCAAATTGAGTACAATCACAAACGATTGAGGCACTCATGTTGGGATCACAAACGAAAGTTTGGAAGATGCACTAATTTGGTCAATCAAATTCATCAAGATCAAGCAATTGTTAAAGTTTCTCAAGAACACCACATATTTGGTGATATCATTCTTTCTTTATTTTATCATGTGTTTGAATTAGCGTTCATTGCATATTTCTCACGTTCCAATGCAATCTAACGTGATTTTATATAAGCTAAGAATTGGAGCTTCAACTATATGTGTGTTGCTGCTGTGTTTTTGTAGTTTTCCAAACATAGGCTTAGCCTAATTGGCATTCTAGTTTCTATCCATAAAGATAATCGACAAATAAATTTTCAAAATTCATTTTCTTAGCCTAATCGGCGATCTAGCTTCTTCTGTCCATAAAAACAATTGATAGTTAAACAAATTTCATACTTTCTAACCTTTTAAATCATAAATAAAATGGGTTATTTGTAGCCTAATCAACATTCTAGTTTCTATCTATAAAGATAATTGATAGTTAAACAATAAAAAATTCATTCATTTTCGCCTAATCAACACTCTAGCTTCTATTCACAAGTATCATGGATAGTTAGACAAAAACTCTTTCTTTTTAGCCGACTTGACATTTTAGATTATCTCTGTAAAAAAGGACGATTAAGCATTTTTTTTTGTCGTCATATTTAAACATTTCATACTCTTTTGTTTCTATGTTTTCCGACATTTGTTTTCCAAGTTTGTGGGAGGCTATTTGAGATATAAAAGTTAATTACATGCTAGTTAGAAGTTAGTTGGCCTACTTGACTATAGAAACCTTAATGTACTACTTGACATAACAATTATTTCATAATCCATATTATTTTACATTTCACCTTTCTATCATTTTCTCTTGATTATAAATTCTATCAAGAATCGTAATAACTTCAAATGACCCATATTCCTATCAGCATTTTAATATGTCCACATGTCCATTTCCTTAGATGTGGAAGCTTGGCCTAAATAAATTTGTGTGCAAGGTAAGCACGCACTGAAACAGGAAAGGCCAAACCCCAAGAGTGCTTCTGGGATGGGAACACGAAAATCTGCTAAAGAATGTTTTGAAATTAAGCGTTTCTTAATTACAGTATTTTATTATAAAACAAATAAATAAAATGAAGACCCAGACCGAGATTATTCATAGTTTATTAGATTCTACGGTATTAGTCATTGGCTATATAAACCCTTAATATAATTTCTTATTGTAATGACAATTCTTTCACTATCCAATGTAAAAAAACTGTTGAATCCTTAAAAAAAAAGCATGCTGAAATTTTGAAAATGTTCACATTTGTGCAGGAAATATTTGGCAAATTCACATTTGTTACCATTGGCATTTACATGATAAGAACAAATTAGTACAAACCTCATGAAAAATCTCAAGTATAAGACTATGGTATTCTTCCGGGTTCATCGACATATAATAGTTCAATAACCTACGAAGATCTTTGGCATCTTCAAGGCGATATACCGTTATCATCTCCATCATAGACTCCCTGAAATCCTCTCTAGGATCATAAGAACACTTTTCTGTTGCTAACATCACAACAAACTTCGTTCCTTCTCTTCTCTTCTCCCTTTTTCTCTCTACATGTCTAGCTTCAAGTTTTTCTCTTATCATTTGGTCAAGTCTCTCTTGCACCATGGCATGTGCTAGTGTAGAAACAGAAGGGAACCTATCAGATGCAGAAGAAGAACTCTCTGCTTCCTCTGAAGAAGAAACACTAAACCTGTTGCTACTGCAACACAAGGCCTTGCACCCTCTTTGTTGTTTTGAGGTTTTCATTTTAGGACACAGACACAATGTTTTGAAGGGAAATTTTGTGCAAAAATAATCACTTATGCACAATTGTCAAGTGGGACATATTGGTGCATTTAATCATTATGTTTAACTTAGAACATTCAAAACTAAGTTAGGTGTTAGCTTGATGGGGGACATATATACAAATAATTAATTGAGCCAAAGTTCATTATGTTTAACTAGACATATCATGATCTAAACCCTTTTAGGATAACATTAGGTGGTCTTGCTTTTGAAATCTTATCAATAATTTAGGAAAAGAAGAGGGGTCATAAAGCCTCTTTAACAAGAGCTAGTTGTGGCTTTAGCACACTAGGTTAGTAATTTAACACACCAATTTTCTCTTTGAATTTGGACAAATTATAAATGCAATTGATAACCAATCACTTAAGTAATTAAGCTAAAATTGTCTAAATTATTTGCCTTCTACTTTCAAGCATTTTCCTCTCTCTCTCTCTCTCTTATTTCTTATTGATTGAAATTGTAGCTGCATGATTTATGAAAAAGAAAAAGAAATTTCAGTTGAATGAATTGCTTTTGTGTGTAGTGGTTGTTAAGTCCAATTATGAAGAAAATGGGGAAAAAGATACACAGCTAACTAAGAATCCCTTTAACAGATTCTACTTTGGATGGTACACAGTACTAGGCAGCAAAACTTGTAGAGAAAGCAAAAGGAGGTCACTAGGTGATTAGCATGTGATTTTCATTGATTACTTAGCTAATTTGAGAGAAACATGATCCTCGTTTCTTTGCATTGCCTTCAAGCACATGAAGCAATAATGGTTTTTACTTTACTAACCAATAAACATGCAAAAAATAAAACAAAAGCGTTGGTCGGATACACAGAGTAGGTAAACACCAGACATGTTCTTTTAATTTTTGCTTTTTCTAAATATAAGAATTGGGTGCAAAATGTTTATGTGTCTTTGATTCTACCGTGATAAAAATTGATTTTGAATGAAATAATTATACGAAAAATGATTATGGTTGAGTTTTCTTTTTCTATTATGCCTGAATTAAATCTAAAGTTATATATGTTTGAATGTACATTTATTTAAGATGACCTTTAACATGAACTAGGAGTAGATCAATAAATTCAATTAAAAATCAATTGTAAAAGTAAAAGCTTCAAAATCTAACCTTCTTTTAGCAGAAGAGTGTGCAAAGACAAAATCAAGACATTACAACTATGTTTTTTTTTTTGAAACAAGACATTACAACTATGTTAACACCCGTTAGCCGCCATCTATCAACTTGAATATTCTAGAGATATTATGAAAATAAAGAGAAAGATAGAAAGACACTTGGGCGATAGACCAAAACTCAAGTCAGAATAACGAAGGGAACTCAACATTTGCATCAATAAGACCTTGTCAGGAAAATCCAGAGGGATAAACCATGCCAAGAGAACAAGAGTACAGAGCAAACAACCTAAACAACAAGGAAGAGAACCCTTGACAAGGATCAACATCAACAAAGTCTAAGTTTAGAAAAGTCTAATCTATTACGATCCAAAAATTATTGTTGTTCGTTTTTTTTCCAGGAGTAGAATCTATCCAAGAAAGTTGGAAATGCATTCAAAATTATAGTTGTTCATTTTTCATGATAAACATTCAAAATAAAAGAGACACCAAATTGTCTTTATTGGTAATGCAAACTGAAATGTCTCATGTATGCATACCCATTTGCCTCATAAATGATTGTGCAAAGTAGATAATATCAGATTCTTGATTCTCAGCAAAAGAATTTCCACTATCAGAAACACACGGCATTGAAGAGGATGTAGACGCTTGCAACGAAGCGCCATTATCTGCAATAAAATGAGAACTTCTCATAACTAAATATGGAAAAGTGTACAGCTCAAGGAGTTCAACTTTAATGGTCAGTTTGCAAGAACAGAAAAAGAGAGGTATATGGAGGAGAAAGCTTGGTTAAAAAGAAAAGCTTCCTCCATTCATCTTTCTATCACTATTCCATCCCCCTCTTAGAAATAGAACCTAAAGTGTTTCTATCAGTGCTCTCCCCATGAAATTCAAGTAACTTATTATAATCAAATTGGCTAAAATAGTTGCATTGATTTACATACAGCTTGCATGACATTGTCAACCAAAATTAATGATACGTATATAAGTAATTAATCTATTTTCACTAAGTAAATTCAACTAATAGCCCAAAGAATGTATGTAAGTAATTAATCTATTATTCTCTACAGGAAAGATCAAAGATGGAACGGAGAAAACTTGGATCCTCCCATTTTCTTTAGCAACAAGACAGTGTAACATTCAAAGAGAGTAAGACATGATTTTAAAACCCTTGCACTAGAAATGATGAATCCAAGTACAGTAGAACATGTAGTTTTGTCTCCAAACATGATACCTTCATCTCCCCACAAGGAAAAGGAGAGGATCCAAACCCTCATAATTTATGGATTATCATCGCAATTATTACGAGTTTAAACCAACGAAAACATAATATGTGTAGGCATCCATCTTGTAATATGCTGGATGCACATTCAAAGGACAAAAGCATTGTAAAAGCGGATAGTTTTAAATATACGATTGTATGATCATTTTTTATTTTAAAAAAAAAAATTATCCTAGAAAAAAGATCTGAAAACTAAAACATCTTACACTTCAGAGCAAAGTACTTTCAGAGCAAACAATGCATCCTTGACGCAAGAAGAGTTTCTTCTTTTTGTCACTCAAAAGAAAACCAGGTGGCGCTATTATCTTTCTCAATGATGGCCTTGAAAATACCATTGAGTCAACAACACTAGCATGCACTTTATCACAACCCTTCAAGTTGATCTCTCTTAGTTGTGTGCAGTTTTCTAACACATGCTTCACTCCCCTCTCTGTGACATCACTATTTTCCAGTAACAAATGCAAAAGTCCACGACAATTCTTTGAGGTCACATAAAGTGTTCCATCGTCAACCTTTGTATATGACAAGTTCAACACCTCTAGCTGGGGGACTCTAAAGTTTATTCCAAGTAGGTTCACTGTTGAACAGTAGGCTAGGTTCAAATTCCTAATCTTACAACAACTTTTTAAAACTTGACCAACACCTTTCGATATGTTTTGGCAACTTCTCAAATCAAGCAGCTGCAAACTAGGGAAAATGGAAGCAAACATTATGATGCTTTCATCATTTAACCATGAATTGTTAGCTAAATAGAGAGACTTTAATTGCGGTTGTACACCAAATTCCATCAAAGAATCAGAATTATGTACATTCTTAATTACCCCCAATAGATTCCATTTTGATCTCACTAAGTGAATGACAGTTCCTAGCAAGTGCAAACAAGGCTGAATCTGTGAGCTTAAGACAATGACTAAGGTTTATTGACATCAAATCATCAAGGTACGTAGATAACTGAACAACATGATGATCATTCAAAAACTCAATCTTTTGAAGATCCAAATGTTGTATACATTGACACTTGGATAATAAAGAAAAGATTCCAGTATAACTATAGCCGTTGCAATTTTGGAGGGAAAGCCTTGTCAAAGGAAGACCGTTCCTTGCAATAGAGGAGAGGAACTCATCTGAGATAACCAAATACGACAATACAAGACAAGTCAAACCCTTCAAACTCACCAAGGAGTCATTAAAACATTGAGTAACGCTAATCGGTGCCTGGCTTGGATGTATGGAAAAGGATAAAGATGTCAATGTTGGTCTCTCGCGGAGAGCAGAAGCAATGCCAACAAGATAACCTCTTTGAGAAACATACAGTTCTTGAACAAGTGGAAAAGCAATTGGTCGTCAATGTAGTAATGACAAGAGAGATTAACCTTACGGAGTTTGGAAAGTGCAAATGAAAGAGTCATAGAAAAAGCAATGGAATTCACTCCATTGCAGTCCTGCTTTCCAATCTGCAAGGTCGAGTTCTTCAAGCAAAGGGAAATAACAACCGATGAGGAACAAGTCAGTGTGTTCGATGTATTCAATATTGGAACAAATGAGAGATGTCAAAGTAGTTTTAATCCATTTAGACAGCGCTTGCAACCCCTTAGCAGGTATGGTGGGTTGGTTGGAGATATTGAGTGATGTGAAGAGGCTGAATGGGAAACGAGAGATTTCACGGAGAAGTACGTTGAGATCATCGTGGTAGAATGAAAGGTCAAGTGAAGTAAGGTTGGAGAATCTATGAAAGAGACTAAGGAGGAAAGGGCGGGTTGGATTATAGACGGTGAGTGAGAATCGAAGACCATTGGTGATGGAGAATAACTGTTTTGAGACCATGGAGACAGCCTTCAAGTAGCTACAATTGTTGTTGTCGTCACTGTCGCTCTTGAGGAATTTGAGGATATACTCCCAACATTCATCGGGTAAATATGAATCTGCTACGAGTCTCATTCTGTTGTTGTCGCCGTCGTCGCTATTGAGGAGTATATATGAAGATATGCATGCCGGTGGTGGTCTCTGTGCGATTGTTGAAGTTTGGCAATAGGGTTTTTTAGGACAAAACTTACATACATGTTAGGTTTTTTTTAAAAGAGGTTTAGGTTTTTTTGACATAACATTTTCCGATTATTACTACTAGGCCATTGACCGTGCGATGTACGGGTCATACCGACTAAACAAACACGAATAAATAATACTGAATATTAGAATTGTAGTGTAATACGTCATATGATAAAAATGTATTATATTAGTCATATCATAGTGACGTTAATAAAGTTCGAAAATCGTACATTTTACATTAATTATCATACATTACAAAATACTACTTTTCTATAAACGACATTTGAAGTCACATCAGTATCATCACCATCTTCATCATTATTTTCAATCCATCTAGACTTTTGACCTGTGTCGTTAAAAACACATAAAAGAACTTAAAAGCGTCTTTGTATACCTTTGAGTGACATTATTTTTGAAGGAACCTTTGAGTGGCATTTAAAAACTATATTTTAATCTAAGAGGTCGAGTTCCACGTTCCACTTGAATTTTTTTTTTGAAGTTCATAAGTTGAATAGAGGACTTATATTACCTTCAATTTTAATACACTTATATGTAGTATTGTTTCATTGTAGATATAAACTTGTAGCAAAATCCAACAATGTGATGAAATAGGCGATATGATCATCGACTTATATAGAAACATAGGATAGTTTTATAAGAAAAAATTAAAGTCATGTTAAATCTTTACAAACACCGTCAATAATAAATCACTTCTTTGACTTAAAGTTGTTAGCCTTTTTTTTATACAAACGTATAATTGTATGATATTTTAAAGACTATATCATTACGTTTAAAATAAAAAAAAGTTTAAAATTTAATGGCTTAAGTATGATTTTTTTTTTGTTGAGAGAAAATATGGTAAGAAATTGGATTATGCATGCTTAAATTTAATATTAACTCCAACAATTTAAGGCTACATACAGTTGAAAAATATAAAAAATATTCATTTCTGTTTTCATTTTTGACAGGATCTTCATCTCTCTGTTCTAATTTAGTAGTATTTGTAACCCATTAATGGAAAACTCAACCTGAAGACAATTTCAACGGCTACAATTATGCATGCAGGGCAAGAGGGTTTTAAGTTACACTAATTATTTACAATAATAGATATTAAATGATTCAACTATAAAATAAATGTGGACCTCTGGTTTAAAACATACCAAATGCTTACATGTTTTTGGTCTATTTCTTTCCTGTTAAAAATTTCAAATTACTAACCTAATATTTACATGTCAACTAATGTATCAAAAGTAAATCTGAAAAGGTAACAAAAACCAATAAGGCAATAACATGGATGCACATGCCTAAAGAATATTAGGAGAATTTTGGCCAAAAGAATGTCATCAAAGGCCTTAAACATGAAAGGATAGTTTCATTCGCATTAAGCTCTACCAAACTGCAGAGAACTTGTTTGTCTTCACAAATTTCTTCATTCATTTTGCTTTTCTTCCATCATTCGTAAATTTTATTTCAGTAAGGCACACTTCCTTGTTATCCATTCTTATAGAAGCATTCCAAAGGCAATTACATATCAGCCACCAAAACAAATATGAAACTGAAAGTAAAAATCATCAACATAAAAAGGAAGAGATTGATCGCCATTGATGCC
>Ga0315913_1003582_pt1 | contig 18670 bp, 12 predicted proteins | sample MpolsnodulesMG_FD_207736 | JGI IMG/M metagenome (GOLD analysis project Ga0315913, IMG submission 207736) | Medicago polymorpha root nodule microbial communities from Los Angeles, California, United States - small nodules | ecosystem: Host-associated > Plants > Roots > Nodule | place: USA... | reverse complement strand
CATCATAGTCATATTGAGTCATATGAGAAATGTAAAAGGAGGTGTACTTTTACATAGGTGAATTGTAAGAGGAGGTGTACTCTTACATAAGATGTTCTGTTGGCATCTTGAGGTGACGACCTTTGTTGTTGGTGACGGTATTGCATGCATCGAGAAGAGTCTAGAACATTGCATGCATTTGAATGATTGGTGAAACGTGTCATAATTGTATATGTGACTTTGTGGATTGTGCATTGGTGAAATTCGTTGAATGTTGTAATTGGTGTATATGTACATTGATGTACCTTGTTGATGGTTGTAAATAAATGATCTATGCTCTAATTGCATGTCTTGCTTATTTGTGCTTATACACTTGGTGAATCAATTGATGACAATTATTTTGATAATAATGATGAGGTAATTCCTTTTATAATGATGATTGCTTGCTTATAACTTTGAATTGGTGAATTGTACTTGTTGAGTTAAGTATGCTAAATGAAGAATAAGGTGAGTAATCCTTTCATTGATTGATGTTGATAAATGATAAGCCTGTGTCAATGACTTGATTAGAGATTGAATATGCTTGTTATTTTATGTTAGTAATGTGATAGCTTGAGGTGTATGAAATTGAGGATAATATTCATGTGATGTTAGTATTCTAGGAGGGATGGTTATGTATATGTGTTATGCATGAAATTCTTGAATACTCATGTTTGTTTATGTTGATTATGATTGATGTGAAGCTAACCCCCAGTGGTCTGTGGTGGACCGCCTACCTATTTGTATGAATGGGTGGACGGCGTGCAGGAGTAGTTGTTGATTGCTTGGTGAGTGCTTGGATAGCGGGAACTATCTCCGTTGTCGGTCTTTGGAATCTTAGAGTAGGCTTTAATCTAGGATGTCTGTCTTTATGATTATTCTAGATTGATTTTGCTGGATTTATGTTGTGGAGATTTTACCCAAAGGTCGAAAGTTGGAGATTTTATATGATGATGTATATTGATCTCATGACATGTATAATTTGGAGATGTATGATTTATATCCGCTACGACTGTTGAGAAATTTTATATATGCATGTTGATGTTATTTGTTGAAGACGTAACGTCTATCTCTTGAATATATGTTATATTCGTGTGTTTTATCGCTTTAATAGAAATAGGGAGTTACATAATGACCCTCACTTTAGTTGATCGATCTATCTCCTATCCTTTTGGAGTGCTAGAAGATGTTTTGGTACAAGTTAATGACTTGGTGTTTCCTACTGATTTTGTAATCTTAGATATGGCTGAAGATGAAGTAATACCTTTGTTTTTAGGTCGACCATTCCTTGCCACAGGTCGTGCTTTGAGTGATGTGGAGATGGGAGAGCTGATGTTGAGGTTCCAAACTGAGCAGGTTGTGTTCAAAATCTTTGAAGCAATGAAACATCAAACTGAAAATCCTCAATGCTACCGGGTAGATGTTGTTGATGAAATAGTTGAAGACAATTCCCGAGAGCCTTAACAAACACAACCTATGGAGAGAACAATTGTTAATTCTATTAAGAGGTGTGACAAAGATGAAGATGTAGAGGTTAAGGAGTGTGTCAAGCAACTTGAAGCAAGCAAACAAGAGATTGAACTTGTAAAGATTGAAGACTTACTTGGTGAAAATATTAAAGGGTCACCTCTTGTGATTAAGGAGGGAGAGAAGGACTAGAAAAATCCAGAATTGAAGGAACTTCCCTCTCATTTGAAGTATGTCTTACTTAGCAAGGACGCTTCCAAACCGGCAATCATCAGCAACACCTTTAGAAGAAGAAAAACTAATGAGAGTGTTAATAGAACATCAAGGAGCATTGGAATGGACCATTTCTGATTAGAAAGGTATTAGTCCAGCTTATTGCATGCACAAAATACACATGGAAGCTAAATACAAACCTGTTGTTCAACCACAATGAAGGAAGTGGTCAAGAAAGAGGTATTGAAATTGCTTGATGCGGGTATGATTTGCCCTATTTCTGATAACACTTGGGTGAGTCCTGTTCATGTGGTACCAAAGAAAGGAGGAATGACGGTGGTGGCTAATGAGAAAAATGAGTTAATACCCACCCATACCGTCACTGGTTGGAGAATGTGTATAGATTACCGGAGATTGAACCAAGCAACAAGGAAAGATCATTTCCATTTACCCTTCATGGATCAAATGTTAGAGAGGTTAGCTAGCCAAGCCTTTTATTGTTTTCTGGTTGGGTATTCGGGGTTTAATCAGATTGCGGTGTCTCCTAAGGATCAAGAGAAGACTGCCTTCACTTGTCCATTTGGTGTCTTTACTTATAGGAGAATGCCCTTTGGGTTGTGTAATGCATCGACAACCTTTCAAAGGTGTATGATCTCCATCTTCTCTTATATGATAGAGAAGAACATTGAATTATTTATGGATGAATTCTCTGTGTTTGGTAAGTCTTTTGATAAATGTTTGTTTCACCTAGATGTCCTAAAAAGGTGCACCGAAACTAACCTCATTTTAAATTGGGAAAACTGCCATTTTATGGTAACCAAAGGTATAGTTTTGGGGTACAAGATAAGTGGGAAGGGCATCCTGGTGGACCAATCCAAAATAGAGGTTATAGAGAAGCTTCCTGCTCCTGTTAATGATAAAGGAGTAAGGAGTTTCTTGGGGCATGCTGGTTTCTAAAGGGATTTTAAAAGAGGCTTTTTTCAAAATTTTAATCCTCTTTGCGGAACAAATCCCGTTGAAAACAGATCTTGATTAAATCATTAATCACAAATCAAGAAGAACACACTCTTAAACACTTTAAGGATTATGTGTTTACCTTTTGAAGCGCAGAACCTTTGTAGCAGAGATGTTTCTGATCACGAGCAAAGCAAAGCAGCGATGTCTCTATTCAGTCCACACGAACAGAACTATCGGACTGATGCTAGCCAATTTCAACGGAGATTCAGAGAGATTAGGTTTAGAGAACGGCGGCTAGGTTTATGACTTTGTGAATTAGGTTAAGCGTTCAACAACAAGAATATTTCAACACAAGTGTTCTATTTATAGAACCACATGTGTGGTCATCAAGTCAATCACTTAAATACACCGTACCTTACAGTGCACCGTATTTCACTTAAATACACTGTACCTTGCAGTGGACCACGTTTCTCTATTTTTCATAAATTAAATAATAAAGTCATATTTAATTATTTAATTACTAATAGGTCTTACTTATTATTTTATAAATAAGTCTTACTTATTTATTTCTCTCATCTATCTGTCATTTGTGTGTGACCCTATGGGTTCCTGTAACGTTGCCAATAATATTAAATCACATATTTAATACTATAAACAGTGAGCGGTATCTAGCAACACATCGCTGCTACCCAAGTGACGAGAATGTCATGTGATATGACGAGACCTTTCCGTGATAATGATCATGTGTATAATTACCCTTTTGCCATCATGTCTATATTGAACACAAGGCATAAACCATGTCATCCTTGTCTAGTTCAATATTGGGCCCGTAGACATTTCTCATGTTATGTAGGAGGGGAAAATTCCATCTAGGTCACCCATGTCCCTCAGCATGATTCATGGAGTACTCATCAACCAACTTTATAGTCATCCTGTTACGAACAACGTTTGAATGGTGACAAAGCACTCGACTCCAACATCTAGGGTACATAGTGGTTTCAGGTCGAAGGGTGGAATACACCACTATCACTATGAGAATATCTTATGACACTTTTCATAACTTTTACTATGTAGTATTCTCATGGTGGATCAATCCAATATAAATATTACTCCTAATATTTATATATATGTGAAGACTTAATAACTCTTTATCCATGATCTGTGAGATGTAATCATCAGTCTATCCACATAATAGTCTCTATACTTTAATGATATCCCACTTTACAATAAACCTTGACTACGGATACTTTAAGAATAGTGTCCTTATGTTTAATGGGATCTCACAATTAAGTTATACTTAATGTTCCATAAAACAGACTAACTATTCTAGGGACTTTATTATTTTGAAACAAAACAAAATCAATAAAAAAAATGCCTAGTTATTATATATTCACAATATATTCTTATATCAATATCATGATACAAAGCCCAATGCAATCAATATAGATTAACTATTAGAGCTTAATCCAACAGTTTCTACCGACGTTTCATTAAAGATTTTTCAAAAATAGCTAAGCCCCTTTTTAACCTCTTAGTCAAAGAAAATGATTTCAATTTTGATTCTGAATGTTTAAATGTCTTTTCTTTTATTAAAACCAAGTTGGTGACTACACCGGTAATCATTGCTCCAAATTAGGATCTCCCATTTGAACTCACGTGCGATGCTAGTGATTATGCGGTGGGAGCAGTCCTAGGCCAACGAAAGGAGAAATTTTTCCATGCAATTTACTATGCAAGCAAGGTTTTGAATGAAAATCAAGTTAACTTTTCCACGACTTAAAAGGAATTGCTTGTGGTAATTTTTGCATTGGAAAAATTTCGTTCTTATCTAATTGGCTCCAAAGTAATTGTTTTTTCAGATCATGTAGCTTTAAAGTACTTACTGACAAAAGGGGATTCAAAACCTCGGTTGTTGATGTGGATCCTTTTGTTACAAGAGTTTGATCTTGAGATTCGTGACAAAAAGGGAGTTGAGAACGTGGTAGCTGACCACCTCTCAAGACTGGAGAACAGTGAGGTGACTGATAAAGAAAAAGGCTATCATGGCCAAGTTTCCGGATGAAAAGTTGTTCTTGGTTGGAGAAAGGTCGTGGTTTGCCGACATGGCGAACTTTAAGGCCGGTAACATTGTTCTGGATGACTTGGACTGGCAACAGAAGAGAAAGTTCTTCAAGGATGCAAACCACTATCTGTGGGATGATCCTTATTTGTTTAAGGTACGCACTGACATTTTGATTAGACATTGTATTGCAGGTGAGGAAGCTAATAGCATTATGTGACACTGCCATAGATCAACTTATGGAGGCCACCATAGTGGAGAAAGAACCGCAGCAAAATCTTGTAAAGTTGCTATTGGTGGCCAACCCTTTTCAAGGATTGCTAGGATTTTGTGAAGCGGTGTGATAAATGTCAAAGGACAAGTAATATCTCTAAGACGAATGAGATGCCGCTGACAGGTATAATTGAAATTGAACCTTTTCATTGTTGGGGCATTGACTTTATGGGACCATTCTCATCCTCTTACTCTTATCTTCATATACTTGTGTGTGTTGACTATGTCACCAAATGGGTTGAAATGATACATTGTGTTGCTAATGATGCCAAAACTGTTGTCAACTTCTTAAAGAAGAACATTTTCACTGGGTTTGGAACCCCTAGAGTCTTGATCAGTGATGAGGGGAAGCACTTATGCAATAATTTTCTTGAAATTGTGCTTAAAAAGTATAATATCAAGCATAAAGTTGTGACTCCCTATCATCCTCAAACTAGTGGTCAAGTAGAGGTTTCAAACCGTCAGTTGAAACAGATTCGAGAGAAGACATTTGTGTCAAATAGGAAGGATTGGTCTAAGAAATTAGATGACGCATTGTGGGCCTATAAGACAACCTTCAAGACTCATAGATGGCTTTCACCCTACAAGTTAGTCTATGGGAAGGCATGTCATATTCTAGTTAAGCTAGAACATAAAGCATATTTGGCCATTAAGGCCTTGAATTTTGATCAAGTAGCTGCTGGTAAGAAAAGGTTCTTGAAACTGAATGAGCTTGATGAGATGAGGCTAAGAGTGTATGGAAATGCGCTCATCTATAAGTCCAGGACTAAAAGGTATCATGACAAGAACTTAGTGTCTAGGGAAATTAACATTGGGCAACTAGTTTTGTTATATAATTCCAGGTTAAAGTTGTTTCCTAGAAAGCAACCATCAAAGTGGTCAGGACAATTCTTGGTCAAAAATGTGTCACCTCATGGAGCAGTTAAACTAATGACACCAGAAGGTGACATAAGTTTTAAAGTAAATGGGCAGAGAGTTAAGCAGTATCTTGGTGGCAACCTATCAAAAGAGAGGGTAGGACTGGTGTTGACGGACCTTTAAGGGTCCTTGACAGTCAAGCTAGTGACGATAAAGAAGCACTAGGTGGGAGGCATCCCACCATGTTTACCTTCAGATGGATACTGACAACCCCACTACTTGGATTGACCGTGATCAGAGGGGTTGAGTGAACTACTGATGGTTCAACTCATATTTATGTTTCTGCTTCTTTTTTTCAGCACCTTTATTTTGTATTTTATTATTTGAACAATTTCTCTTTAGTTTTTATTTTGGTTAACTCAGTTGTACCCTCTGTTATGTAATTGAATCTGAACTTGTTTATTATTGATGAATTTGCTTGTTTGTTGACTGTTTCTAGTTTAGTAACAATTGTGTAGTCAAGTGGTATTCCAAAAGTTTATAAGGAGGTAGTGACTTGAAATTAAAAGGCGAAGTGTACGACACATGTGATAGGTAGTCACAACTCCCAGAAATCTAACATTGTAAGGCTCATGGCCAAATTTTATTTTTCAATTTACTTAAATAGAGTGTTTCGTGCAACTACATTTCTAGAACTTGCATTATTTCTTTACTGTTGATTGGTCTTTGTCATTTACACACAGAGGCGAAAATGCTTGGTCCTGTGAGCCTTTGAAGCCTACCTTGATTTATTTGAATTTATCCTTTTTGAAAGCCAAATTGAGTCGGTAGGTTTAGACCTTTTTGTTCGGTGACAAATTACATATTAAGCCTAGAGACTTTTAGGAATTGACTCAAAATTTATTTTCGAGTTAGACTAAGTAGGGTGTTGCTAAACAATAAATTTAGGGTTGCTATTGGAATTTGCAACCAACTAAGTTGGGGTGGGGGTACTAGAAAACAAAGAATAGTTTATGAACAATACACACAAAAATGGCGTGTGTCTATATATATATAAGAGAAAAATAGAATGAAAAGCAAGGGACAAACAATGAAAAATCTGAGTAATTTCAAACTCGATCGTCCCTACAAGTTACAAATATTCTCTAGTACCTTTACAATTGTTTGTTTCAAAGGGTAAATGAGGGATTGAATTTGTGTTTTAATTTCCGTAGCAGTGCCTAACTCAAATTTTGTGTAGCCTACTTATCCAAATATTATCCCACCTTTACCTAAGCCCCGTTATAACCCTGAAAGACCTCAAAGTGTGTAATGACATTGATTTTGATTGACGTTTAGAAACTTTTCAAGCGTATGGTAATATGTAGACTTGCAGGTCGACTGTGTGTGAACCCTTACATATTGTTGCGTGCATTTGTGAATGGTGGAAGCAAGCAAGTCAAATTGGCTCATTTTTAGCTAGTCGGGAGATGAACTTTTGGGTACTATCGCTTGATTAGGTAATTGTTATTTTACTGTCGATTGTCAATTTTGCAAATAAATTCCTTGAGGACAAGGAATGGTTCAAGTTTGGGGTTGTGATGACATATTGTCATTACGTAATTTTTAATGTAAATTCATCATATTTGGAGTTCACAAGCAAGCTTAAACAACAAGAAAAGTAAGAAAACTGAAGAATTGTCAAGACCTTGGGAAGACAAGAATAAAGATTCAAGAGGCTTTGGGAGACTTTACATAGGAAGAAATTTTGTTCCCTAGTCCTGAGATAAGTTATTTGAAGACGAAGACCTAAAACAATGGAAAATTGGAGAATTTGGGCCCAGGAAAGACCTCATGCGCCTAGCACATGACCAATGGGCCTAACGCATGAACAATGTGCCTATCACATGACCAATATGCCTAGCACATTTGAAAATGCGGGGCACAAACATCTTTTCCTGCTTTTATTTTGGGTAAAGCCCACACTTTTAGCCCAAATCCAGGTAGAAACTCTCACTATAAATACCAGTCTTCCTCATTCAGAATTTCTCGTTCAGAACTGAAGCAGTTAAAGAGGAAGGCTATTTGGAGCTTCGGGAGAGAATCTATCTTCTTCGTTACCTCTGTTGAGCTGATGTAGTCGTTAAGTTGTTGACTTAGATCAAAACGCTGCCTTTTCAAAGCTCCAGGGTGTCAAAACATTACGTTTAATGGTCACAAATTTCATTCTAGCACTATAAATATCGTTTAATAGTGCTAGAAAGGAATTTGTTGTTGTAAATAGCTGTCTTTCTAGCATTATAAATGATCATTTGTGACCATTAAACATAGCGTTTTGACACCTTGAAGCTTTTAAAAGACATCATTTTGATCCAAGTCAACAACTTAACGACTACATCAGCATCAGTTAAACGGATACTGACAGCAGGGAAAACGGTGAAATAGTTTATCAACTAAAAGGACATATTTGAAACTTTTGAAACTTAAAGGACTAACTTGAGAATTCTGTCAAACTAAAATAACCTAATTAAAATTTTCGAAACTTAAAAGACTAACTTCGAAATTATGTCAAATTAAAAGGACCAAAAGTGGTATTCAGCCTTTAAAAAAAGGTCTAATAGTTTTCACAAGAGAGTCATCGTGATGCACTTTTGGTTAATCAAATCAATATCAATTTATTTTTTTAAAAAAACATAACATTTTTACTAAACTACAAGGTTTTTTACATGCTCACACTTTTTTTATTATAAACTAACATCATTTTAAATTAATACCAATTTTATTAACGATTATAGTAACATTTTTACCAACAAGTTTTTACAAACTACACTTCTTTTACACTAATAACCGTTACTTCTTTTTTTTTTCTAACAATTTAACAAAATATAAAAACTAACCTCAAATAATATAAATGCAACCTTGAGTAGCAGCAACAACAACCAACAAGGAAATGGAACCTAAGATCAACTACAAAAAATAAAACAACAATAACCAAAATAATTAACCTTATAAAAAATCTGATGAAAGAATTTACCTATAAAAATCTGATGAAAAATAGAATTTGAGAAAAAAAATTGAGTGAGAATGATTGAATTTGATTATAGAGAGTGAGATTTAGAATGAAATTGTGAGTGTTAGAATGAAAAATGACCCATACACACACACACACACACATCTTTCTTCAACGGCTATATAATGTGCAACGGTAAATAAATGCAACGACTAGTGGGCCCATGTTTTTCGAGGAAAATTTCATCGGTGACGCCCAACCAATCAAAATTTGCCACGCCCTCTCTATCCAACATTTTTGTGCATGTGGGTCCCAAAGTTTCCGACGAAAATATTCCTCGGTAATGCCAACCAATAAAAACTCGCCACACCCTTTCCAATTAACGTCTCTCTGCATGTGGGTCCCGGTGTTTCCAACAAAATATTTCCTCGATAACTCCAACCAACCACATCACGCCACATGCTCTTTTTCTAGTCTTTTCTTTGCATGTGGGACCCATTTTAGCTGCGACTGCCATATGCTTTTCGACGAAATTTCCTCGGTAAGTTCCTCAAAAATTTTGTAGGAAATTCCCATATTTCTTGTAGTGGCTAGATCATCTAATTTCTAATTAAAAAGATATAAAAAATGATCTTCAACAATCAACAATGAACTAACAACAACACATCACTACATTATGCAAAGAATAACTGATGAGACCATTTGGTTCTATTGTGAAAATGTTAAAAGCAAAATGATTTTCACCTCACCAAAACTTGATTTTGAAAAACCTCTAGCATTGTATTTTCAAAAGATTTTTTAGAAAAAGTTGATTTTTTGAAAAGAAAGGCAAAAAGATAATCTGAAGTGAAAATAAAGTTTGCAGAAAATAGGGGAAAATATAACACAACAACAATCTAATTCATATCATCATCAATAAATCTAATTTCATTAGACTAATAAAATAAAATAGAGAACAATCTACCTCATTTCATCCTTGACTTTAGATTTTGATTGTCAGAATAGAACCATCTTTCTCATCCTTTCGCTCCTAAGAAACCAAAAAACACAAAGTTCAATCAATCAATTACCAAAAACAAATTGAATAAAAAGTTCAGAAAACCATCCAGATTTATTTCTTCCAATTAAAAAACATCGTAGATCCTCAAAACTCCACCTCTATTTACAAATTGAAGAACCACCAAGAATTTTTTTCCTTTTTAAAACATAGAAGTTGAACAAAAATAAAAAAAGTTAAACCAAACACAACAAAGATTTCTAAGATCGAATATGGATGTTAGTTTATTATACCTTTCTTCTTTGTTTCTCCTTACACCTGCAACTAAAAAGGGCACAAATCAGAACACGCAAACAAAAGTCCAAAACCTTTCACAACTCAAATTCAAACTAAAAATGATGATTGGTGAATCTACAGGAGGTCGGTGATTTCGGTTTCGACAGTAGCATTGATTGATTACAACGAATTTAGTTGAGTTCTGAGATTTGGTTGACTTGAGTGTTGAGGGTTTTGAGGGGCAGTAGAGAGAATATGAAAGAAGAGGGAGAGAGAGCGAGAAAAGAATAAGGGAAGAGGTAGAGAAGAGAGATGAATTTCTATGGCATCTTAAATATGGGTTTTGTATGTTTATGCAAAAAAGGCAAGATTTTCATCTTTCTTGGAGGGAAATTTACAAATTCAAATTTTTATGTTCAAAAGTGAATTTTGATGCTTGTGAAAATGTGAAAAATTGATGAAGCTTATGGTTTTTTTTTATCCAAATTACTAAAAGAAATGATAAAATGTACTTTACAATTTTGATGATTTGGCATTGGATGCTTAAGAAGTTGACACATTGGATTCAAATCTATGGCAATCTGAACCAAGTAAATTTGGGGAAGATACCATGTCCAACAAAAAAAATCACTGTTTTGTTGTTATATATTCAAGAGCTATGGGAATGGAACCTACTATTTGTGCACAAGCTAATGGGGCAAAGCAATGGAAGATACTAGTGAGTTTGTAAACCAATTTTTACATGTTATAGGTTTTTTGTTGACATAAAAAATGACTTACAAACATAGCTAGACATCAATGGTTACAAACACAAATGTTTTAGATTTAGGTACACTCACAAATAATAAAAAGTGAAAGAGGAAATAATCGATTTTTACTAGTATTAGTGACATAATATCATTTTCTCATCTACTTTTAATTTTTTGTAAGCGTGCATAAATCAAAAACTTTCGTGTTTGTGACCATAAAAGTGTTGCACCTTACAAACTAATGGCACCTTAATTCTGTACGGTAGAAGTGGAGGCGCCACCCTTCTCCTCATACGTGCCGCTTTGATAACAAAGGCGACGACATGAACAGGGGCGGATCCATGTTGGGGCAACGTGGAGCTATAGCTCCACATGCTTTTTCCTTTTTTTATTTTTATAATAGGTAAAACGCAGCAGCAGAATACTGAACTTTTACGGTGTGTTTCATGCTTGAGTTCTGCAAAGTCATTTGCAGTTTTTGATGTGAACAAATTATTGAGGATGATTGAGTTTTATCCAAATAATTTTATAGATGTGCCGAAAGTGGCGTTACGCACTCAACTTAAGAATTATGTTACAGATGTTCGATCTGACCCAAAATTTGCTAAGTTGAAAGGGTTTTCAGATCTTTGTGCAAAACATGTGGAAACAAATAAGTACAACACATTTGCTATGGTTTATAAACTTTAGAAGTTGGCTTTGCTTTTGCCGATAGCAACTGCAAGTGTTGAACGTGTTTTTTCAGATATGAAAGTTGTGAAGAGTAACCTATGTAACAAAATGGGTGATCAGTGACTAAATGTCCGTCTTGTAACTTATATATAGAAAGAGATGTTCTTTTAACAATTAGTTATGATGTCACTTTACCTCATTTTCAACAAATGGATAGAAGACGACGATGTCATTTTAGCTCATTTTCAACAAATGGATATAAGACAATTTTCATTGTAATGTATTATATCAAACAATATTCTTTTTTATTTTTAATATAGTTTGCATTATTGTTTTTTTGAAATTTTAGCTCCACATGTACCTAAAGTCTGGATCCGCCCCTGGACATCAATAAGGAACAATAACGTGTATGCAATATATTTTAATGATTCTCCCTAATTATTGTGATCTGGAATGAGAGGAAACCAAAGACTTCCATAAGAGTAATAGGCAAGATAGCTAGCAATGGATATAAAGGACGTCATAGGATGAACCTGAAATGGATTGGGGTTTTAACTTTTAAGGGCTCATTAATTGGAGGAAACCAAGGAGAACACATGAAACGCAAAACTAACAAGGGTGTGCAAATCAAGATTGTTTTTTTCTTGCTTGAGATATGATCAGGATTGTTATATTCTGCCTTTCTAGTTATTTGGACGTTACTTTTTTTTTGGTGGTGCTTATTTGGACGTTACTTACTAATTGAAAACAATTTTTTTTGGCTTTCGCACCGGTTTCCGACCCACCAAAGGTGGGCGACTAATTCGGCTCGTGCGTAGAGGCATGCGCACTGGCCAAGCGTTGTTCCCTTGGGAATCGAACCCGGTAATTGAAAACAATTTTAGTAGGTAATGATCTCCTCAAATGGGGTATTGCTCTACTCACATCAACATCTATGTTATTGAATTTAAGCTGACAACACAGTAGAAAAAGAGGTTTTTTTTTTTACATGAAAAAGAGGTCGAATTTAATGACCTTGACTCGGTACACACGGCATAGGGTTTGATCCCGTCACTAAACTCAGTTTTTCTTTTCGTTTTGAAGGATAGCATCTGATAATCATTTTTTTAAACAGCATCTGACAATTTTTAGTGATAGATTGGGGACCACATCAAAGGTTTCGAACGCAAGTGTGAACACATCTATATTTTGGTACCTTTCCTTCTGTTTTACAATAGCCAAAGCACGGTATTTTTTGTAAAGCTTGATATTGGTCTAATAACCGATTGATTTGAGGGGTTAATTTCACCGTCCATTTAGAGGAGGTTCATTTAAAACAAAAGCATAACTCTGTATGAACTTAACCCAAAGACACCAGATCCTTGGAACAATATTTTACTATGCATTAATTGTGAATTTGCTAGGGTTGTTTTAATATAAGCTGTGAATTTCTAGGGTTGTTTTAATATAAGTCGAGCACCCCTTCAATTTATTTTGAATGGTATTGCCATCCTCTTCTTTGTTTGTGTGGATAATTTGGGAGATTTTTGGGTGTTTTTGGTGGGTTGAGAACCTCTTATACTATTTTTCTATGTGATTGTAGTACCTTTTGCACTTTCAAGAAAAAATATAAGCCGAGGATTGGCTAGGAAATTCTTTTTAAGAACACATCCATTAGCGGAGCCGATAAATTTTTTATGGAGGGGCCATATTTTTAAGATATAAATATATATTGTGACAAAAATAATTACAATTAAAGTTGTAGTTAAGTGGTTTGTTTATTTCTATGTTGCTCCCATAACCATGGTTTGATTCTAGCATTTTACAATGTTAAAAAAATGGAACAAATGACCTAACGCTGAAAGGGGAGGCGCTTAACCGCTTTGCTAGAGTGTAAAGACATGATTTGTAATGCAAACGTTAATATATATATATAACATAACATTTAGTTAAAAATGTGTATATATACCTATTAAAAATGTTTTTTTAAAAACTTTTTGGACCATGGCACCCCCTGTTTCTGCCACTGTGCAGGAGCTAGCATCTTTCTTTCTAAAGCTTGTCTAGTTAAACAATCCATAACCCTAATTTTAACCTAACTTTTTCCCTCCCATTTCAACGCAATAAATTCGTAGATTTGACCTCCTCGCCCCTTTGTTACGCAATAAATGTCATTCATTTCAAATTCAGTTGTTTGAAATTCTCATTTAAATGTCCTTAAAGCATTTCGAATTCTCACATTTGACCTTCTCACTCCTTTGTCATTCATTAAATACAATTTTGCCATTTATATCAAATCCGAAAATTCTCTCCTCATTTAAATGCAATTGTTTGACTTTCTTCTTTAAGATCAATCTTTTAAATGTTACTTTATCACACAATAAATTCTAACATTTGACCTTCTCACCCCTTTGTCATGCAATGAATTTCATTCATATCAAATCCGAAAATTTTCTTCTCATTTAAATGCAATTGTTTGACCTTCTTCTTTAAGATCAATCTTTTAAATGCTCATTTACCACACAATAAATTATAACATTTGACCTTCTCACCCCTTTGTCACGCAATGAATGTTATTCATATGCTCACGTCTATCTCTTATTATTAAAGTTTAAACCCCTCAGTAGAAATCATCTTCACCCTCTCACGGGTCAGCATAGTCAATGAAATGTGTATTTTTTTTTTTTGGAGGTATTTTAGATACATCATATTTTCTTTGAGTCAATCCATGTTTTAGAAATTTCTAATTGGGGTTTTTCAAGTTGTAGATAAAATCGAATTTTGATTGTATTACACGAGATTCAGATATTGTTAGTTCTATGTATTTTTCTTATATGTTTTTAAGTTGTTTCTATTTTTAATCTCAGACTTACCAACGATGGTTTAGAGATGTATTTTTGTTTTATGTTTTCAGTAACAACGTGTAAGATGTTTCCTTATCCCAAGAAAATCTAATGAATATGTCTTTTTTGCTTTAAGTTATATGTCCACCTTTATTTTGATTCAGTATAATATACTATATTTGCAAATTATCCCATCTGATATAGTGTTAGAAGAAAATATAAAAGACAAAAAAAAATTATGCGCTGACATAGCGTAAACAAAATTTAAATAAGTTAAACAAAGTTTGGATACATCGTTAATACTCAAATTTGAATAAGTTCAACTTATTTTATGATTTTAAAAGATAGAAGCAAAGTTATAAGACATCAAACATGCTGAGACATAGTGTAAAATTTGAGCAAAATATTTCTACACCTCAAAGAATATAATTAAATCAGCTTACTTCTCTACAAGTTAACAATTATCGGACATCACATAATATATAGTTTAAGCAGGTCACTTACATATAAATTTAGAGGATCTAAAATACTCAAATTTGACCAAGTTCAACTCAGTTTGGATACATTAATAGTACTCAAGTTTTAAAAAGTTCAGCTTATTTTATGATTTTAACATGCATCCATATGGAATTTCAATCCGAAAATGGCCAAAATACTTTTCTATCATTAGTTGTCCTTTTTTAATGTAAGTTAGTTGGTCATATGGTAAAGCACATCTGACTAGGATTGAATGTATATGTTTGAAACCATTATTTTAAGTAACATGATGTTGAATGAACGTGTAACCTCTCTTAGAGTTTATAAAAATCAAAGATAGTTATATATTCTAATGTAGTAAAAATTTGCGTCGTAAATTGTCCATGTAAATCCAAGAACGTGTTTGCATAAATTGTCCATGTCTCTTATTTGTACTTTAATGATGTCATACTCTAACGATGTCAACTTAATACTAATTATGTAATACATCATATTCCTTATGGAACTATTAAATTACAACCCAATTAGACGATATTACTTATTCATCGCTTTTCTTCGTTGGTTGGACCCGTGCTCTAGCATATAAATATATACATAATTTTTGCAGATGACATAATCCTATTTGGAGAGTCCATGAAGGAATTAAATAGGTTGGTGAGTTGGAAACAAACCAATTAGAAGTGTATGATTTCCTTTTATGTGGAAGCAAAACATAGTATATATTTTTTTTATAAGCAAATTCATTAATGGGAGTACTAGAGGTACTCAATCCCATTACAACAAAATAGTGTTAACCACGTTGAAGACATGCCAAAGGATTATTACACCAAAAGGAGAAATTAAAGCATGTTTTGGCTTCATTTCTAGCTGAAAACCAAACTCAAGACTTATATGAAATGTAATTTTAGCAAAAGACAAAATTACATATTTCATTTACTATGTCTTGCTTTTACTCACAAGAAAATCATACACTTCTAATCGGCTTGTTCCCAAGTCTCCAACCTATAATCCTTAAAATAAATCTCCAACCTATAAGGCTTGGAATAAGGCCTGGTTGTTGTGGTTTGCTAGCCAATCTATAGCTAAGTCTGTTTGCTAGAGATGAACTTGAACTTGAAATTAACATTTATTTATTGTAGTAGCTAAACACAGATTTTCTTGAAGTACATCTTAGAGAATTACTTATCAATGTACATAAAAATACTAATAAAAAAGACAACCCGTAAAATCATAACACCATCCTTTCCTTTGCTTTTGCACATGCATGTTTTCACAAGTCAACTTCTTGACACTTAATTTCATATATATAGCGAACCCATATACACGTCTTGTGTTCACAGAAAAATGACGCAAACTTATGGCAATACGAATCAAGTAAATTTGGGGAAGTTATCATGTCCAACAAAAAACAATCACTGGTTTGTTGTTGTATTCAAGAGCTATGGGAACTGAACCACTACAAGAAACTTGACAATTAGTGACAGCCAAAAACCGTAGGTAAATATCCTTTTGCCGTAGGTATAGGTCAAAATACCTAACTTATTTGTGGATAAGCAAATGGAGCAAGTCAATGGAAGATACTTTGCTTATATAGGACTCTTAAATCTCAATGGATTAACTATATATACAAAGGGTTGCTTAGATATGATTTGCGGTAATTTTGCAAACTTGTACTAGTGAGTTTTTAAGGCAGTTTTGACTTGTTATAGGTTTTTTGTTGACATAAAAAATGACTTACAAAATGAGCTAGACTACTATGGTCACAAACACAAATTTTTGGATTTAGAAGTGTTGCTAAATCGAAAACTTTTGTGTTTGTGACCATAGAAGTGTTCCTCGTTACAAACTAATGTCTGCTTAATTCAGTACGGTAGAAGTGGAGGAGCCACCCTTTTCGTTCGTACAACTCTGATGATGAAGGTGACAACATGAATAAGGAACAATAATGCGTATGAAATATATTTTAATGATTCTGCCCAGTTGCTGTGATCTGGTAGCAACATCAAGACCAAAGAAATCAATGAGAGGGAACTAAAGACTTCCATAAGAGTATTTTTAGTTCTAAAGGGTATAGAAAATTTAAGCCCAACCCAAAGGGTCAAGTAATAGGCAAGATAGCTAGCAATGGATAGAAAGGATGTCTTAGGATGAATCTGAAATGGAGTGGGACTTTGAGGGTTCCTTAATTGGAGGAAACCAAGGAGAACATAAAAGGAAAAAGCAACAAGGGTGTGCAAATCAGGATTGTTTTTTTGTTGTTGTTGAGCTTCTCCCTTTCTAGCTATTTGGACGTTACTTAATACTATATAATTGAAAACAACTTGAGTAGGTAATGATCTCCTCAAATGGGGTCTTGCTCTACCCATATTAACATCCATGTTATAGAAAAAGAGGAATTTTCTTTCGGACTATAATAAGAGGGTTTTTTTCTGACAAGAAAAAGAGATCAAATTTAATGACCTTGGTTCGGGACTATATATATATACAAAGCTGATACGCACGGATTAGGGTTTGCTACAATCACCAAACTCATCTATATTTTCTTTTTATTTTTTTATTTTTATGGAAAGCACCTGACAAATATTTCTTTTGAAATAGTGACCAAATCTAAGAGATAAGGGACCACATCAAAGGTTTCTAATGCAATTGTGACCGTAAAGTGTAAACATGATATTACCACCACCTTTTGTTACCTTTCTTTTATTTAGCATAAAACATGGTATATCCGACAATCATTAGTGACCAAGTCTAAGGAGAGAAGGGACCACATCAAAGGTTTCGAATGCAAGCGTGACCATAAACATGGTATTATACCACCTTTCCTTTTGTTTTTCGGGAGCCAAAAAATTGTATTACCAGCCGCGGTTTATCAGAAACCGTTTTTTCGGTTTTTAATATCTTTCATAAACTCACAATGTTTTCCTACCAACAACAAATTTCATTGGTTATTAGGGGCCTCTTTGTGAACATATCTCTCAAAATCAAAAAAAAAAATTGTACCCGAAAATTGTGAGAAAATTTTCAGTATATGTGGAAAGGATAAAGTCTTGCATAGATACAAATACAAATAAAATTATTTAGACACACACAACAATGAAGAAGATTAAATGATAAATAAATTAATCTCATCATTCAACATTATTAAACCAGTTTATCTTTATAAAAAAAATATTGTGTGAGTGAGTCCAAACTTTTTACATTTGGGTGCACTTTTTTTTTTTGGTTGTAAATTGTTGGAACATGTGTGAAAATTGAGTTAAAAGACTAAACACAAATTCCCATGTTGGGTAGAACTAATGTTGTGTGAATTGAAAAAAGTGGAAGTTCCACATCGAATTGAACACACACATTAGTAGTGTTTATACAGTGGAGGTGTACCTCTAATAGGGATACATAATTAAGTGAACGAAGTAAGCACTAGAGAAAAAATATGTATTGATATATATTTTATTATTTGGAAATGATAAATTAAATAATTAATTTAATCATTATTAGAAAGTGTTTTTCTTAATCCCCAAGTTTTGCTAAAATATTTTGGAACGCAATCTAGAATATTTTGGAATACAATCTGAAATATTTTTGTAGGCAATTTAATATATTTTAATGCATGATCTGAAATATATTCTGATAGTCAATAATATATTTCTGTACTCAATAATATATTCATGTATTGAATAATATATTTTTGAATTCAATATGATATATTTTGATACTCAAATTGAGATATTTTTGTACTAGATCTAATATGAGAATTACTTGCTCCCAAAGTTTCTCACTTATTAGTTGTGAACTTTCTCTATAAATAGAGAGCTCACACAGTGCATTCCATACATCGAAATTCAC
>Ga0315913_1003580_pt1 | contig 18674 bp, 8 predicted proteins | sample MpolsnodulesMG_FD_207736 | JGI IMG/M metagenome (GOLD analysis project Ga0315913, IMG submission 207736) | Medicago polymorpha root nodule microbial communities from Los Angeles, California, United States - small nodules | ecosystem: Host-associated > Plants > Roots > Nodule | place: USA... | reverse complement strand
TTTTTCAAATTTTAATTAGTTTTTATTTATTGTTTTTCAAATTTTAATTACTTTTTATTTATTTAATGTGTTGTAATCATTTTATTGGGTGTGTGCAAAAATGAGGTGTTAGGTGCGCTTCCATGTAAATATTTCTCAGACTAGTGGAAGGAATTAGTCTTTAACAATTCGTGGATTTAACATTTACATATCGGCTGGAAAAATTGTTCACATGTCCAAGTGTATCTTGAATCAGATTTATAGGAAACAAAAGACCAACGAATAATGATCATTATTTTATACCAAGTTTCAAAACCCCTACTATTACTAGCATAAGAGATATCCAAGTTTTGTCGAGTGCACAAACAAACCAACCATCAATCATTAATCTCGAGTGCATTACCAGATTAAGGAAGGGAGAATTTTGGGTTAGAAGGAATAATATGACCCACTTGGCCACTTTGGTACAGGAAATAAACAATTTTAGAGATTAAATAATCATTAGTACCATCATAGTCCATACCTAATACTTCGATTTTCTGTTTCAGATTAGATTTGCAATTTATAATATCTCCGCATGCCATACGTAATCTTTGTCCTATACTCTAAAAAAAAAAGTAATCATAGAGAGTGTTACGAATGGGTAATTAATAAAGGGAAATTACCCTTAAAGAAAAAAGGAAATTAAGATTTCTTAAAATTCAAATTCTTTATTTTAATTCACTTTATTTACGAAATTTGTTGTTTGGATCAACTAATTTTTAACTCGAATGCATTTTTTCCTTCATCTGCCTTAGCATCATAGAATGAATATAGAACTCACTAGAAACACATATGAAGAGTAAATGTATAGACCAGCACACAATAAATCAATTTTTGTATAAAAGTTAAGAATGAGAATAAAAACTTTCTCGGTTTATTTTTTTCGTGACTAAAAATTGAGTATCTTTTAGTAACCAAACTAAGGCTCAATTTTTCTCATAAATCACAATATGTATTCACTCGAAAAGAAAAGATAGATAAAGTTTATTCAAGCTTATGGGAGATACGGCTATGTTTATTGTTGTTTTTTATTATGGTCTAGTAGTATGAGATTGAATGCCTCGAGTCTATTCAAATGAGATAAATTCATCTGAATTTGGTTAAATAATTCGTGAATAGGTATATTTGCATTTTGCAATCTAATCAAAATTGTAGGATATATGTTGTGTGCAAGTGTGAGTTATATGTCCCACATCGGATAGAAAAGTAAAAGTTGAATACCTTATAAGTAAGATGACCCATAAACCCATTGCCTTAAGGTTTTGGGTAAAAATGTGGTGTCCCTCATTTATGTGGTTGTTCTAGCCTCTATGTGAATGGTCCCCCTAACTCTCCTCAATGACCCAACAAGTTTGTTCTCAGATTGATTAGGGTGGCTTTCTTGTTTCCTAATATATAAATTTCAGGACAAATTTAAAACTCATTTAATTTTATTGATCAAAATGTGTGTGTCTGTCATAACTTTACCCCTTGAAACATAATTTTTTTTTTTTTAATTTGAAAGAGAGCAATTGTGAAATTTACGCTCATTGAGTGCTAAAAAATGGGAAATCGCATCCATATACACCAAATGTCTTGCAATTTTTTACCATGTGAATTATACCTACAAGACATAGAAATTAACAATTTAATGACCATAAACATTGCTAAGTAATCGTTTCTCCCTACATTTGTTTTAGAAAAATGCTAAATCTAGCGGAAAAAAACTTCACGAAAATATAACGAATAACACACTTTATATAAGTTGACCATGTAAATGATCACTCTTTCTCTCTCGTTTTTTTAGTGCATCAACAAAATTGACATTTGACTAGTGGTGTGGTTTAGCTTTAGCATACGTTGAATTGAAAGTATGTGAGCTTTCGTGATGTTGCCGTGAATTTTCTCTCACGAGATATAGCACATCTCTTTGTTTTATGTAAAACGTGTTTTTTACCTATTTTTGTTTTGTTGGAACTTCAACATCTAACTCAACCAACGAGTAACGAGGTTTACCCTTTACTGGAGTTGTGCTGTTGACTTGTTGACATTCTCAATAAACAAACAGTTAAATCGTAGATTAAACAACCAATAATGATAATTATTGTATACCAAGTTTTGATACCCACTAGCATAAGAAATACCCAAGTTTTGTCGAGTGCCCAAACCAACCATGAATCACCAATATTCCTCAAATCATTAATCTCGAGTACATTACCAGATTAAGGAAGAGAGTTTTTGTTTTTATACAAGAATTTGGGGAGAAAGAATAATATGATTCACTTTGGTACAAGAAATAAACAAGAGTAGAGATTAAATAATCATTCATGCACATAGTCCATTCGTTATCATAGCAGTTAGTTACAAATAATAGGTATAAATCCCTTAAAAAAATTATAAATAGAAAACAAGTGAGTTAGGTCCGACCAAATGGGTGGATTATAGGATGAGAGTCAAATTAAGTCACTCACTCACTGGTGGACTACGAGAAAAACACCGCTAGATGAAATAGATGGTTCAAATTTATTTAAATTAAAAATGAGAACATATACAATTACTCACATTCAATTCTATCATGTAACAATTTCAGTGTATGTTACAATTGGTGTTTCAATTCTTCTTCTATAATCAGATACCGTTCTTTCCCTCAAATCATATTAGACTCAAACCATCAACTCTGAAAAGTCAAGTTATGAATCCTAAAATTAAATAATTTCTTCTTCTTTTTCAACAAACGGCAATTCTCCCATTTAGTCCAAATCAGAATGTACAGTAAAAATAAAAAATCATCAAATTAAAAGCATTTGCAACCACCCCCAACATTCCGTGAATGGTTTAATTTTATGGACACGTTGTTTCACTCATTTCACTTCATGTCGCAATTGTTATAAGAATTTCTGGCCGAAAGGAATAAGGCTTGTGTCGAAAAGATATCCTTGCATATCAGTTCCATTTTTCCTTCTAGTTTTGAAGAAGAAGAAGAAATGTTTTAATTTGAGTTCATAATTTGATTTGGCTTAATTGCACTTTTCCCCCTTATCTTTTGTCAATTGTGCGATTTTGCACCCCCTCTTTTTTTTTGAACGATTTTACATCCTATCGTTTTTGTTCAAAATCATCATTAAAAGAGGGGAAAGGAGGCAAAAGATGAGGTGTAAAATCGCTCAAAAAAAATAAGAGGGGGTGCAAAATCGCACAATTGGCAAAAAGATAGGGGGCAAAAGTGCAATTATACACAAGAAGGTTCATTTAACCAGAAAGGGGACAAAAGATGGGGTGCAAAATCACAGAATTAACAAAAGTTAGGGGAAAAAGGTGCAATTAAGCCATTTGATTTTAAGATTTTCTTGTTTACAACAAATGAATTGTAGCATAGGTGGAAACCAATAAAATTGAATGTGGGTAATTGTACATGTTCTTATTTTTAATTGAATAAATATGAATCATCTATTTCATCTAACGGTTTTTTTCTCGTAGTCCATCAGTAAGGGACCTAATTGGACCCTCACCCTAGAATCCACCGACCAAATGGGTTAAACTCTAGAAAAAAATAAATAAAAGTTAAACTCTTCAACACATGAATTCCTACTTAGATTATTTAGAATATATTATTTATTGAAATTAGTATCTTTAATTTAATTCTTTTTAACCAATCATATTTTTTGTGTTAATCCTTTGGTTTTTAAAAGAAAAGACCTGATAATTTAAAATTCGACGGTAACTTAGAATTGTTTCACAACAATTCGTCTTGAAGATTATTAACCAACTAAGCCATATCACTTTATTGTCACGAATCCATTCGATGTAGCCAGAAAAAAAGTATAGTATTTATTTTTTTGGTGGAAGGTTATTATATTCTACTTGTCTATATGTTGTTTGGTTTTGTACGATTCAATTTTGAAAAATAATGCTGACCAGATTTGACAAAAGATTTAAAAATATCTAATAATATTTAGATTTGTGCGGTTTTTTGGATCACTTTGCAATTTTTATTTCAACGGCATTGTTTTGAACATCCCAGATAAAAACTAAACATTATTTACACATAAAAATAATTAAATTGTTAGCCGAAAAAGATTAAAAAAAACTTGAATTAAGATTTTAGTCAGATTTTAGATAGTCTAATGAATTATAGTTGAATTAAATAACAATTGAATATGACAGAAGAATTTTTTTCTCAAGTTCACTAAGATTCACGAAGGTCGAACGAATGTTTTTTTTTGTTTTGAAGGAAGGTCGAATGAGTGTTAGAATCAGTCAAAGACACACCATAATAATTACTTGCATTTATTCATTGAAAAATGATATTTAAGCAATCATTTTGTAACAATTTTTGTGACAAATCTCTCTCTCCCTCCCTCCCTCCCTCCCTCCCTCCCTGACTTTGTGTTACCTATATTTCTTTATACTGCCCCCGGTCACATATTTAAGTAAAAAACAACTTTTTAGATACATTCAATAATTAATGTATCTAGTCACATTTATGGGTCAGATACATTAATTATTCAATGTATCTAAAAAGTTGTTTTTTCTTATAAATATGACCGTATAGAGTATATTTTAGTTGCTCCATATGTTATCCCAAAAATAACATTCCTCTTTATCACTAATGCATCCCAAACAGAATTACATTCAGTGGAATGAATCCATAAAAAACCAAGTAAAAAATATTTAGTAAACTTATTTACCTTTATTTTGATTAAAAAAGAAAAAGCAATTAGGAAAAAGAAATTGAATGTGAATGAAAGCAGTCGTGCGAATAGCAATAGTTACCTTCATTCTGGTTACCTTTCTCGTTAGCTTAATATTATTCGTACAAAGTGTCCTCGTGAGCTTAACTCAGTTGGTAAGGACAATGCATAATATGCGAGGGTCACCACCAAAAAAATATTCGTACAAAGAGCATTTCTCGAGTTAAATAAAGATGAAAAAACAAAAACATTAACATGCAAATAATATTTGATTTTCTGTATGACATTAGAATTGGAATTTATGTTTTTGCAGTCCATACCAATCTAGAACGTTTTTGTTCAATATATGTATGAGAAGTCACCGCCATTATCTTCATATCGAATCATTTGGGTGGTAATAAAATGATAACACTGTCATACTACACTTGTCCCCATTACCATGTAAATAGATTATGCCAATCAATTCTATATTTGTTCCACTACTAGCAAACTTTTTCAGACAAGCTGAACGGATGCACATGCAAATAAATACACACAAACTGTTCCACTAAAGCCTACATGAGAAAAAACCAAGAAACAAGAATAAAGGATAAACACATGAAGCCGTGAAATTACAAGAGACCGGCTATCTAATTTATATATTACAACTGCATGGTTTCTGAATGATGAATTCAGCAAGGCTTGATTTCAAAACCTATGCTCAGAAGCGTTCGAGCCGACTCTATTGCTTTCTCACCCCCAAGGTCCTTTGCTTCCCCAGTTAGTTCTCCTTCTGTGTCCACTGACCATTGAGTAGAAATTTTCTGATTTTGCAGCGAGTCCGGTTTACTCAACTGCAAATTATTCATGGAGGCAGGTGCTGCATCAGCCATAAGAGGAGCACTTGATGGGCACTGCAAATTATTCATGGAGGCAGGTGCTGCAGCAGCCACAAGAGGAGCACTTGGTGGGCCGTGTCGTTTCTTTGGCACAGGAGTGTCATGATCATGTACACCCTTGTAAGTTATGATGACAGCATCTGAGTTGTCTACGGCAGTCTCAACGTGCTTTCGAACAGGACATCCAGCAGAAGTGCATCTGTAGTAGTTTCTGATAAGAAAAGGAAAAAATTTCAATAAAAAATTGAGGAAAACTTAAAAAGAAAACCAACAATCTGTAAAAAGAAAAAAGTGAGCTTTAATCTCATTCATATAAACAGGAAGAAGAAAAAGCCGAAAAATTAGTTTGGCAAATAATTTTGTTCGGATACATTTTCTTGAAGATACAGTTCTGTTTCCATGGATACATAATGCTACCATGATGGATAGATACATTTTGTAGAACAGGGGATGGAAACAGACATGTTTCGGTGGTCAGTGACAGATCTTGAGGTACAGATGGAAGTCACGGCTCCCCCAAGTTTTTTATTCTATCATATCCATGTAGCACACTAGCACTGACGCCTCGAATTAAGGATGCGGATGTGTCCGATGTTCAGCATGTGCGAATGTCCAACATCAACACATCATATGGTTACATTCATAGAACTTTACAGTAGTCTAGTTGCTAAGCTAGTTTTGCAAGGAGGACGGGGACTTGGAGTCGACTCCTTTTAAGCGCATTTTTGCATTTCCAGTGTATTTTCTTGAGGAAAAATGGTAGCCCAAGATTCGAACCCCGTAATTCAAAGTAAGAAACAAGTGGATTAAAACACTATACCACGAGACAAGTTACACATTATTTGTGTGACATATTTACATGTATATTCCATAACAAATTGACCCCCCTCTACTGGTCTCAGTTTAACACAATATTTGCCAACTTACCTAAGCCTCTTGTTTCACAATTTAACCAATAGGCTATAGTAATTTATCTAAAACTTTTCATTAATTAACACCAAGATACAAATTACACATTATTTGTCCAATACATTTACATTTATATATTCCTTAACATTTATATATTATCATCCATGCTCCGCCACTGACTGGTCTAAGTTTAACATAAAATTTACCAACTTACCTTAGCCTCTTGTTTCATAAGCTGGCCTATAGGCTATAGTAATTTGTCTAAACCTTTCATGTATTAATTTAACACTCATGGCCATTCATGTATTAATTTGTCCATATTTGTTTTAGCTTAACTTTAAAAAAAAACAGCTTTCTAGCTAAAAGCTCTCTTAGCAACATTTCTATTTTAACACTCATGACCATTCATGTATTGATTTGTCCATATTTGTTTTAGCTTAACTTTAAAAAAAACAGCTTTCTAGCTAAAAGCTCTCTTAGCAACATTTCTATTTTAGACACATTCTAAGCATAAAATAAGCCAAATATAAACATGCACAAAATACAAGTGCCTTCAAAACTAAAAAGTTGCAAGCTTCATTTATCTGGTTATAAATTTCATAAAATTCAAAAGATATTTGATGCTTTATCAAATAAATTAAACTTAAGGCATGAAATATTTGTGACATAAAAATAAATGTCAACTATAAAATAACAACATAAGTCAAATTTATCTAGAATTATTAAGAAGATTAACTGTGACAAAAATTACTCTTAATGTAAGTGAATCTCCATCCATTTAAATTTATGAACAATATTTTAAAAAGTCGCTCAAGTAGAAAAGAAGAAAAAAAGGCACTAGCTTGAATAAGATCTTGACCTTCTTGTCATTTTTCAAACTGCTTACAAGAAATAAATGCAGCTTGCAACTTTTTAAATATTTTTTATTTATTTTAAAAAATTACTCTTTATATTTTTTATTTATTTTAAAAAATTAAACACTGTTTATACCTAAACTCAACTTTCATAATATTCAACTAAAGATACTGATTCATCAATGCAACAATGCGATTCATATCAAGAACAAAATAAATAATAACAAAAGGAAACAGAAATTATGCATACTTGGCTTGTGGATAAAGACCTTTACCTGGGATGTGGGTTACCCTTCACCATTTTCTGTCCATACTTGCGCCATCGGTATCCATCACCAGATATCCCCACATCTCCTGCTGCATGTACAACAAACTTGGGTTTCTTTTCAGGTTTTACAGGAGAATCTGAGTGAACCAAGTCGCCTTTATCCTTTCTGGTTATCAAATTAAATGAGAGAACATAAATCATTATATCCTGCCACAATTAAAATAAATGGGCTTATTGTTTAAGCTTTGTTGATAAATAATATGATTTCATACGCGGACTTGCCTTCGTTTTGGATCTGGCTCGTCTACACGTTCCTCGTTCAAAACTATTTTACCATTACCATTGATATCAGATGAGTTTTGTGGTTTCTTGTCAGAACTGCAAGGTGTTTCTTCTTGAGCTTTGGAAGATGTGGATGGATCAGAATCTTTCAGAGCATTGACAGGCTTCACTAAAACACTGTTCTCTGCAGTCGGTTCGTTGGAGGGCGCAAACTTACTTTCCCTAATGGAACTAATCTTCCGCGGGGGATCATGACTGTGCTCACTTTTATAAACAGTCTCTATCACATGACCTGAATGATCCCAGCATTCAATCTTCTTAGCACAACAGTTTGATTGAGTACACCTGTAATAGCTTCGAGAACCTGTAGTAGGACTCTTAACTTGCTTCTGTCCATATTTCCGCCAGTTGAATCCATCAGATGATGGTGTCCTTGGAACAGAAACAGAAGACAAGGCTCTACCACCAGAAGTATTTTTTTTGTTTACTTCTGCCACAGGCGTATTACTAACGTTTGGAGGAGACATATTCTGTATTTGTATGGTTGTACTAGGAACGGATGATAAAGATTTTGTAACAGAATTCGGTGATAGTTCAGACGGTGGAGTTAACGACACGGTCACTTGAATTTGATATTCGGCCTGAGTTGAAGGTTCCTGGGCAGCTTCTCTTTTAGCAACTTCCTTTTCATTTTCAGGAGGTCCAACCGTTTCCTGAGCATGAAATGGCCTATTTAGTGCTAAAGAAATCAAATACCATGGGATGTACATAACATGCAACTTTTTTATGCTTAATTTGATTGAAGAAATATTGCCTTGTCTTGGGAATTGTTCATTCAAGAAAAGCAATCAAATATTACTACAAAGCCTAGTTTGTTTGATGAAAACTCAAGAAATGTATATCTCTGGCGATTTAAAACTGTAGATTTTGTACTAATAAATGCGCTACCAGATTATTTCAAAAAAAAAAAAAAAAGACATTTCATTGGTACATCATATGCCAGTGTTAAAATTCAGAATTCAGCTTTTAAGCTACTGGGAAAAAAGAATCCTAAGAATCTTCACGAAGATCATAAATGAGTTACGTAAAACTTGAAGTCTCAATTTTGGATATAGTTTATCATTAAATGCGGCAAGTAATTCAACTTTTATGTGATTTTGGATCACTTTGTAGCCAGAGAGCCTGGTCGTTGCATCTCGTTTACTTGCAAAATTTAAGTAATTCCATTCCTCCTTTTTATGGGATCAGTCAATCTGCATATTGACGTGCAAGTTCATGACTAAGCTGAAGCTTCTAAGTCTTAAAGCAGAAACTAATAATATTTCTCTGCGTTATTCTCAGATCCAGAACAAAAAGGAGAGTAATTAATTTGTTTCAAATTTTTCAGTGAAACACTACACAGTTTCCATTCAAAACCCCTAATCAAACAAAAACTTTTCATGGTCGAATTCCCCAATTATAACCATGCCCTATAACACCGACTACCGCAAATGATCAAGCAAAGTATAATATAAAATAAAAAAACTAAAATTTAAAAATAAAAATTCTAGATACAAAAAATAGAATGATCGCACGTAAAACTAAAATTTGTTTGAATAATATAACACAGTAATAAAGTAAAATTCGGTACAATAAATTCTCTAACCTTAATTTCGGAGTTGGCAACCGAATTCACCATATTAGGGATTCCCTGCACATCTGTGAAATCAACCAAACAATTCACAATTTTTTTCTAAAAAAAAAAAAAAAAAATTTGCTGAAAAGGGAGAAGCAGAGTGGAAATTGAGGCGTACAGAAACTACCTTGATCCAAAACCGAAGATGGAAAAGCAATTAGGGTTTCATTAGAAGTAGGTAATTCGGTTTTCTGCGACTCGGTGGCTGACGGTGATTCACCGACTGGTTCCTTTATATCTTGAGCTTTTTGTTGTTCTGGGAGAGCTTGAGAGACGCGATGCTCAGCCATGGAAACTTAGACGCAGAAAGAGAACTTTATTTTTTGTTAATCGATTAATGCAAAAAGCTAAACGAGTTTCGTGTTTGTTGAATTGAATTTCCACGGTTTATGTGTGAGAGTGTGGTTGTGTTTGACTAACATTGACTCACTCACTCACTCAGGTCAGGTGTTTCTCGTTCATATGATTCTCTTTTCTCGTTCGTACCAGGTAGGAGTAATACACGTCGTTTGTTTTTCCGTCGACGCCGTTAGTCAATGAATGTTTACCGCTTCTTTTGACTTGTAATACGGTGCCGTTTTCCTCTTTCTCTTTTGCTTTTTCTAACTCTTTTTTTTGTAGCTTTTTCCTTTGTTAACTTCAATTGAATCACTCAAGATTTTATTTTATTTTCATTCCTCACCTTCCCCAGAGTTATACCATGTAGCCTCTATATATGTAGGACACTTGTTCGAAACGTTATTTCTCAACATGCTTATTGCCATATTGAGAATTGTCATATTTCAACTCTCAGTAGCCATTGTGTTGGGGTTTATATGGAGTTGTAACCTCGTTTTGGACTCCATATGATTCACACAAAGCTTTGAAATCAACTAGCTTGAATCAAATAGACTCGCATATCTTGATGCACTTCTCATTCTATTTTTCAACAACTAGCTTGAATCTCTTCAAAACATTTACGGTGCTTCACATTTGGTTTTAATCAAATAGACTCGCATCATTCTATTAACGTTTAATTATATTTTCGGTCCTTATAAATATACAAACTTTTTTGTTTTAGTTTCTCTAATTTTTTTTTCAACTTTTAAAAAGTCCCTATAAAATTTTCAACCATTACTTTAGGTTCTTATTTTTAAGTAAATTTTTGTATTTTTGAATAAGATTGTGCAGAAATGTATAGAATATTGTAAAAATCACTCCAAAAAATATTAGAATTTTTTAACAAAACATGACTTAAATATGAATTTTTTTACCACCAAAAATATAAAAATTCATGTTTTTGTAAAAAAAATCTAATTTTTTTTGGAGAGATCCTTATAATATTATACAGTTTTCTACAAAATTTTATTTAAAAACATGAATTCTACATGAGTTTATTTTAAATGAGGGACCAAAAGTAATGATTGAAAATTTTACAGAGGCTAAAAGTAGAAGGAAAATTTTAGAGGGACTAAAATGAAAAGTTGGTATATTTATAGGGACCAAAAACATATTTAACCCTTTCTATTAAATTTATCTATAAGAAATATAAAATTTGTATTTGCTATAAATGAGTCCTTGTGTGTTGTGTTCTAGTTGAGAGCAAGAAATCCTTCAAGAGGACGAAAATTTGCACCCCTGAGGTTGAAGATGGTATAACACGACTTGTGCGATTACCTTAAAATATTAAGGAGATATTCAAGAGAAGTTATGGTGAAAACTTGCGGAACTACTCTTCAAGAGGCCAAAAGGCATTACGAGATTTGAAGAGGTAAACATGAAAGCTTGTGGGATTACATATTGTAGTTGGATAAATGGTAAGGATCAAGGTGGTTAATGGTTAAAGTGACGTCACCATTGATTTAGAGTCGAGGGGGAGAATTGTTGTGTGTGACTCAAAATCTTGTTGGAATTTTTTCTTGGCTCCCAAGCAAGCTGAATGCACTGCTTCTTATCAAGAAAACATAAATATAATGTGGTTTTCTTGCTTAGCAAACCATATGGATTACAAGGTTATTTCATGAAGTAAAAGATAAGACGGTTGTTTCACTTGTTTAACTACTTCTTTGACAAGTCTTGTGGTCTATAATGTTATTTCTTGAAGCGCAAAACAAGTTGAGTGATGCCTATCTATATAAGACGTTGATTTTTAGTTCTAACAATAGATGAAAGTGAGGCAAACTAGGGGTTACTAAAAGAGGAAGATCTTTGAAAAATCAAAGGCTAAGGGTTGACTCTTTTTGGTATAGAAGTTAGGGTTAATAAATAATTGTAAACACTTCAGATAGAGAAATTATTGAGTCTCTTGACCACGAGAATGGAAAAGGATGGAAATTAGAGTTTGTTCTTAGAGAACTAGTTGAAGGCTAATTTCCTTTTTTTATTGTCTCAGTATTGAAACTTACTAATGGTTTCATCTCTTTAATGGTTTTGTCAAGTGGCGGAGCCAATTTTTTTTTTACATGGGCTCATATTTTTTAGGATATAGATATGTTGTGTAGCAAAAAATTAAAACTAAAGTTATAGATTAAGCGGTTCATTCGCTTTTATTTCGCTCTCCTAACCACAGTTCGATACTTGCATTTTACAATATTTTTGTGGTCTTTTTTGTTTAAAAAATACAAAAGTACTAGTGAAATGTTAAAAATGAACTTAACTGAAGTTAAGCAGAGGATCGAAATCTTGGAGGTGAGGCGCTTAACCACGATGCTAGACCGTTAACACATGAATTATAGTACAAACGATATTGTGTATAACATAACATTTAACTAAAAATGTCCATATACCAGTTAAAAATAATTTTTTTGAGATTTTGTGGAAGCCATGGCCCTCCCCTACCCCCGTCAAGGCTCCGCCTCTGGTTTTACCATGATGTCAACTAAATGCTTGCATATTTCTTCTTGGCGTTTTATCATGATTCGTCATCAACGTTATCAACTTAAGTATTTGGCATACATGTCTTCACACAACTTTTGGCCATCCTCCAAAAAATGAGTAATTGTTTCAAGTTGTTGCACTTTTGTTTTCAGTTCTAATAGTTAGATTCCACCACAACATTTTTGAGAAACCAACTTCTCATAAGAAAGTTGATTTATGCTCCTAAAGCTCAAAGTGAACAAATCTTGAGTGCCAAAGTCAACACTCTTTAGTTGAATCAACAACTTTCAAACACTGAATCTCTACTAAAATAATATCAATTTGAAATATCCTATTTTTGACAAGAGCTTTCAACATCAACTTCTAACTTGCAACATACATTTGCAACATGTTATCTTTCATCACTATTTGCAATCCCTTTTGAGTTAGTTGACCAAGACTTAGCAAATTGTTTTTCATACCGGGGGCATAGAGAACATTTTCTATCATAGTTGGCTTGCCATTCTTCCTCTTGTTCGCCATATATCATATGCAAACCTCACCTTGCACTTTCTTGATGATCAAATTCAACTAATCACTCTTTGTGACTTGACATGTGGGTTGAACAACTAGTACCTAGAAATCATAGTTCTGATTTTGAACAGTCATTGGTCTTGTCAAATTTATTTGATGATTCTTTGACTTTGGTAGGCCCTCGTACCTTTTTTATCAAAGATTTAAGCTTATATCACTTTTCTTTATATTTTCTTACTCTTGTTCTTTGAATCACCTACTTTATTTATTGCTCACTTGAACTTGCAGTGCTTGATCAATAGATTTCTCCACTTGGCTTCTCTCCTTCAAAAGAAATTGTGATTCTTCAATAGTTGTGGTTGTTGTATCTCTTGTTTCTTCAATTGCACATACAACATAATCAAATTTGGAAGGCAGTGATCTAGAATTTTCTTAAACACATGCTGATATGTGAGATTCATTCCATTTTGAGCGATTGTTGACAATATTGTTTCAATGCTTTTGCGTCTGCACTTCATAATAATTTAAAAAAGATTAAGGATTGAGAAATACTACTAATAACCTGCATTTTTATATTTCTCCTGCTTTTTTTTATATATAAGTTTGGTATCAGAATGAAATTTTTGAAGATTGACTTAGCTTGCTATTTCTTATTGTATTTTGTGGTGACATTAGTGATCATTTAACAAAAATTTGTTTTAATATAATTTAGTATTCAAAAGAAGGATTTGATCCTCTACGGTGAAAACGTAGTAAAGTAAGAAATGTATTGCAATTCAAACAATATTACTTACAAATATGTAGTTTGAATTTTATATTCATCATTTAGTAGTGTATTCATTCGCTTTGAGTAAAGTAACAAGAGTGAATGTCATAACGAATATAGCTCGAGTCAAAAGAAAAAAGAACAAATATATGAACCTATGAGTTCAAAAGTACATTTTAATACTTGTGGTGTTTGAGAGGCACTCATCATTTTGAAGAGAAGTTGTACTAGTTACTAGTTGAGAATCTTGACTCTAGTTACTAGTTGGTGCTTCTTTTTTTTGACAAAATACAAGTCGGTGCTACATTCGCAAAATATTCGTGATATGCTTTTCGCAACATTAAGCATTTCTCTTTTGACAAACTCCTTAGGGTCGTTTATAAAAAAATAGCTTATACCAAACTAACTCATGTCATCGGTCGGAATCTCATACACAACTCAGAGTACTCCCGTTGAGAAGGTAAGACATTTCCCAGTGTACACCCAAAATAACTTATTGGATTATATTATAAAAACTTCAATTTGATACGCATTTATTAAATAAATAAAACTAAAAATTCAATGAAGTTATACTCACACGCCCCTTAACCCTTAGACCCAACTAATCGACCATCCAATGTATACAACTACTCAGAAAATGTCTGCTATGAAAGTTGCAAGTTCACAGCTAGATGCTTAGATCCGCATCCCCTATAAGTTAACCGCATTGATGGCAAGTTATAAGGCAGGCTATTGGTACAATATATCAAATCTTTGAGCGCATATGTGCACAGTACATCACGCACATTATCTAAATTTATTTTTCCATCAATTAGTTGAAAAGAGCAGAGAGAGATAGTTCAATATTAAACTCAACAAAAATATAAAGTTACAGGGGACACTTAAAGAATTCATCTGGCCAAAACCAGAGGGTTCAATAATTAAAGAGACAAGATAAATATGGTCCTTTTCTCACACCAAGTTTTATGAGTTTCAAGCTCTTTTCCACAGTGACAAGTTTATTGAGCACACATTCATACGAAAAATTACTACTTAGGACCGATGTCCTTCAGGGCACATATCTGCTCTTCACCCATCGCAGACATAACAGAAACCACGAGATCTTTTCCATCAGCAAATCCATCTTTAATCTATGAATGTATCCAATAAATCAAATTAAAGAGACGAAATATATATGTGGCATAAATTCATAACTAATTTTATAAAACCTAATACCTGAGTAAGTAGTGAATCATCAGTGGGAAGCTTCAGATCATCCTTGGTACTTCCATTGTCAGTCAACAAACTCACCTAAACAAAACATTCAAGTAGGTAAATAAATGATCCACTGCAATGACAATAGCATAATAATTTGTCCCTATTTCTTGTTGTGCACTTATTTGTCTTCACATTGGAGTCATAATTCTTCATTATTTATCTTTTCAAATCAACAATCTTATATTTATTCAACATGAGAGAAACACAATTTAGAAAATGCACCCCATGTCATCTTATTTTTACTTATGTGCTAATAAAAACTTGAATTGAATGTATAATTACAGGTATGAAGCACGGACACTCCGCGGATTAGGCGTGTCCCGATACGACACCAACACTTATAATTACACTGAAGTATGTAATTTTATTCAAACTATTAGTTGTGTCGGCGTGTCAGTGTCCATGTCGTGTCAGGTGTCTGTATCGGTGCTTCATAGGTTTCCAGTAAAAATCAAAAGAAAAATGTTATAGTCATTCCTTTGGTAGAATTTAATGTGAAATATTTGACTTTCTTCATGTCAGGAAAACATGGTAGAAAACAATTGTTATCTTTGAAAGAAACCTAACATAAAACATAATGTAAAAGTCAAAAGAAAAATATTAGAGTCATTCCTTTGGTAGAATTTACTGCGAAATAATTGACTTTCTTCATGTTAGGAAAACAAGGCAGAAAACAATTGTTATCTTCGAAAGCAACCTTAGTACCTTACATAAAACATAATCTCAGTTTTTAGGACATGGTAGTGCCCTCATCCCTCAACAGACATAAAGATAACAACACCCTCATTTAACCCATCATCTATATAACCTAACTCTCATTTTATATATCCATTTGAAGTTTCAACTTAATTTCCCAACTACTAAAGTTGTCACAAGTAAAAGAAAAAACTTACAAATCCATCTTCAGAGATATCAATCAACTGATAATCAGTACGATTCACATGAGGAACCTGAAAAGAGAACATAAATGATTCAGAAATGCATAAAACAAAAATCTAAAAAACATAAATGAAGAAAGAGCTGACTTACATCACAATTGTGGGATGAAGGAACAATATCTTCAAGTTTTTTCCCATTGAAAATATCAATAGCAACGAAGTGACACTTTGCATGTCCATGCTTTCCTGTTTTTGAAGTAGAAACCTCAACAACCTATCAAGATGTATTGAGAAACAAATATGGCACCCAAAAAACAAGTTAGCACAGTTGAAAATGAAAATCATAATAACAAAGAAATATTACAGCAAAACTAAAATTCCAATGTCCCTATTGTCAAGGAATTTATAGTTCAGCACAATTGATAATTCCAGGTATATTATGCTTTTAAATTAAACGTAACTCATCCTTACGGTATCAAAACCTAGGGCCTGTTTCATGAGCTTGTTTGGAAGAACTTGTGAAGACAGTTAACGACATAGTTATATATTATTTTCATGAGCTTTCTTAAAAAGAGTATAGAAAAAAACTAATAAACTTTACTTTATAAAAAGTTCATACATAAGTGCTTATGCTATGTAAGCTGTAAGTTAAGTTGATCTCTTTTCAACCTAGAACTTAATTTTTTTCACAATTATTTAATGCAACCAATGTTAGATCTAGATGTAAAATAACACCATATGTCCATGTCTCCGTTTAATACAATCAAATCAAAACAACCTTAATCATGTTCCAATTTTTATTCGCCCAGCTACCAAACAACCAAAATCAACACCATATAAACGGAAACATGTTAATTAATAGAGAAAATATACAAATATGAGTGAGATTCCAGATTAATCGAATAAGGAATTAAAAAAAAAATAGAAATCTGGGGGACAGGGAAAAGGATGAAAACCTTGCAAGGCCTGGACTTGATGACGATGTAACCATTCTTGCGAATAGTACCGGCCTGTTGAGGATAGGTTTTGGATGCTCCGGCATCGGCAGCGGGTTCAAAGTGATGTTCTTCGTCAGACATGGTGTTGGTGTTGATTGATGAATTCTCTGCGCGTGGGTAATGTGTTATGTGTGAGGAGAAGAAGATGGATGAGTTAAGAGATTTTTTGGTGCGGTGGTCCCTAACTCTCTTTTTATTCTAAACCTAATCATTCATCCCATCCTCACCGTCCGATTAGCATTCGTTTCATCTGTTCCTTTTTTGGTCTTGTGGATACATACACACGTATTTTTCAAAAATAAAATATAATTAATTTTAAATATTGCAGATAAGTATTAGCTAGATATTTTTACTACACTATTAAGATAGTAAGGCAACTATTTTTTATACATAAATAAATGGTAGATAAATAGATACTAATAAATAGTTTCTAGATAAATAAATGAAGCATAACTCTATTTTTTGTCAAATAAAACTTCATTTTTAACAATCATTTCAATGAAATTTCATAGACCTCCACTATTTTAAAATGGGTTCCACGTGTTTAAGGCCTACATGAAATGTTAAGGCATTTCTTAAAAAAAATGAAATGATAAGGCTTACATATATTTTCACACAATAAAAAATAGTCTTGAAAATATATAATTAAAGAGATCAATCAATAAATAGGATGGTATTCTCGTTACTCATTTCAATTTTATTTATAAAAGAAATTTAAGTCAATAAAATTGATATATTCAGTTATAAAATTGGATCAAATATATCAATTTTTATTGACCTAAAGTTTCTTATAAATAGAATGAAGGAAGAAAGAAAATAGTGGATAAAGGGTAAAGCAACTGCATCTTAACAATTATAATAGAATTGTCAAAATTGCATTGAATTGTGATTATTTTGGTAAGTTGAGTTAAAAATCATGCAACATTAGGTTATGTTAGCAAGACACATACCAATTTTCAAGTTTTTAGTGGATAGTTGACAACTTTGTTTCATAATAACTTATTCTCACGAACTTATAAATTTTTTTTCCATAAACTACTCCAAGTAGCATCGGAGCTTTTTTTCTTTTTTTTAAGGAAGTAGCATCGGAGCTTATAACTTATACTTTGTTATTTATCCGTTAATTTTACCGTTATCTTAATTGAAAAAAATTAAAATATATAGTTTTATGTCACTTCATGTCTATTAGTTAGTTCGACTATTAATTTTATCAAATATTACAACTCAATTTGATAACTTATCTACTCATATGATATAAGTTATTTTACCCTACCAAACCTAGTCTTAATTTAAAATCATCATAAACATATCACCGGGAAAGTAAGGACTTACAAATTTATGATTTTGTTGTTTTTAGTTTTACTGCAAATTTGTAGTTGTCCTCATGTTGTATTTTAATTTAGATTTTAGATATATAATATTATTTAGAATTGTATTTTAAGCAATATATTATTTATTATTGTCCTTCAAAAAAATTATTTATTATTGTTATTTACCGTGAAAATTAGCTAACCAATAACGGTGTTAAAAATTAAAACAACACTTGCAAACACTAATATCAACACATAGTCGATAGCTGATGTATATATCACAAAGGTAACCCTTGGCCATGTACAGTTGGACACATTTGAATGTAATGTAACTACAAAACTCTTTTGAAATAAATGTACTTTTGAGATTGCAATTTGCAAACTAACCAACCATCACATATTTGGGTGCCATTTGGATTTTGGACTCAAATTAACTACAGAGTTCTTTTGAAATAAATGTACCTTTGCAATTGCAACTTACAAACCAAGTAAAACATATTTACTGCTACATGATGAAGTAACATTACATGTCAGTTCAT
>Ga0315913_1003578_pt1 | contig 18685 bp, 10 predicted proteins | sample MpolsnodulesMG_FD_207736 | JGI IMG/M metagenome (GOLD analysis project Ga0315913, IMG submission 207736) | Medicago polymorpha root nodule microbial communities from Los Angeles, California, United States - small nodules | ecosystem: Host-associated > Plants > Roots > Nodule | place: USA... | reverse complement strand
GCATTTTATCAAACACTTTGTGTGCAAAGTATCAAACATACTCAAAATGTGTTCATTTGCCACCATTCAAAATCACATTATCATTAAACATCATTAAACAGCATAGGCAACAACTACATTCATTTATCAATTCATAAACTACACATGCAATCATCAAATTGTCAATTTTAAAATCAGCCCTAACCACATGCAAACTACTCTAATTTTTTTTAAAAAATTAAACCTAAACAAACTAACATTATCATTAAAATGATTGATACAACTTACTTGTGATAATGTGTTCTTGATTTGCTTGCAATTCGCGAAAATGGCTTTGGTGAGAATTGGAGAGAAGTTGGGAGAAGTTTTTGAAACTGATGTGTTTCTGTTTCTGTTTATGTTCAACACGCATCAGCAATTAACTGCCGAGGTTTTCCTTGGGAGTTAACTGCAGCCGATTTTTGCATTTCTCGGCAGTTAACTACCGAGGGGCATTTTCGTCTTCTACATGTGTTTCTCAGCCAAACCAAATGTGTCAACAACAAATTTCAACTTCTGAGGGGAATGGAATCCTATAAATAATACTTAGAGGTTAGATGATGAAGTCAATATTAGTTTCTGAAATGATTAGTGGGTTACAAAAATCAATCATTTATGACATCATAGTATACAACAATTAACATATATTGATGGGTGCCTAAGAGTTAAGGATGTTTTTGGTTTAATTATGTTAAATGATCATTTGTAACTCTTATATTTGTAACTTTTGGCTATTCACATTATAGAAACAATAACCTCTTTCTCATTCCCCCTCTTCAGGGTAAGAATGGGAATTTGAGAATTAGACTTGGAATTCATGATGTTACACTATGCGTTTGGTTTGCAAAAATTAAGTACTGGACAGAACAATACAAAACAGAATAGCATAACATAAGGCAGAACAACACGGAACAAATTTTTATGGTATTGAATAATTTTTTGTTTTATATGATTTTTGAGGGACGAAATGCTATTTTGGTGTTTTAGACAACTTGTATGTGGGACAAAAAGTTGTGATGTGGTTTGGTGAGTGACAAAAATTTCAGTTTTTATCATGTCCCTTACCTCCAGTTTGTCATGTCCCTGAAACAGTTTTACAAATTAAACACTGCACAACTGAAGTTGTTCTGTCTTGTCCTCCATTTTTTAACAAATCAAACGCACCCGCCTATCAAGTATCAGAATCTAGAGGAGGTGAATAGAGTTTCGTGATTTTTGAAGGAAAGTGTGATTTGAAAAACGTTCAATAGATATTTATGAAAAGCATGCGCTATTTGGATCCAATTATATTACAAGAAGCTAAGATCAGTTACACTACACATAATAAAATGGCTATTAAGATATTTGAATCTTAGATTGAAAATCAGGCTTAGGCTAGCATGCGCAAGCTTATACGTCGCATACAGTGCATTATGACATTTTGGCTAAACTTGCTTGTACCAAATTACATTCACCTTTTTTTTATCCCAACTTATTTGTTAATCCTTCACAACTTCATTTTACAACCACCGCACTCCATCGCGTCCCACCATCCCACTAACCACTATTTCGGATTGCCTTCGTCGACATCACTCATTCCCCATCTTTCATTCGATTTGTATTCCTTCATTCTTGAAACAACAACATTTGATTCATCATCAAACCATCACCACTCTCTTCTCAATTCACCTACCACCGCATGTTACTCGTCATTAACACTTGTTGCAAAATCGAATACATTGGTCTGTTTCTCCGTCGACGCAACAAGAAATAAATCAATCATTACAAGCTTGTTTATGCAATTTGATACAAAGTATATTAAGGAAATTCTGTACAATTTCAAAGTTTTAATTTTTACCTAAAACTTATGAACAATTATACAAAATCAATACTTTGTTAAAATTCATAATTAACACAAAAGCAGAATTTCTTGATATTGTTGGGTTTGATTGTCAAGTTTCTTGAATAAAGAGAGGTTTAAAAATATTAGTTATTGGTGATTATGTCCCACATCGCTTAGTTTAGTGAAGCAAGGGGAAGACCAAGGCTATATATTGAACCTAGTTTTATTGTTTTTAGATGCACCATTCAGGAGCACTTTAAGCTTATATCTGACTCAATTTAAATATTTGCTTTGTGAGAGTGTGGGTGTACTGGCGCATTGGGGTGAGAGTGAGAGATGTTGTACAAAATTTCACATAGTGATAATTCTCTGGTTGTCGGTTTAGACAACGGTCGTGGATTTATTTCCTAACAGATACATCCAAAAGAAAAAATTTAATATTTTATGGACTTAATTTTCTTCAGATAAAAAGAAGAAAAATTTACAAAAAAATGAATATTTAAATTTGTGCAAAAATAATTTCAAGAACATAAAATTTTGCTTTCACAAGAAATAAAAATTGCATATACCCTTGAACAAAAAAATACTATTGCATATATGATACGAATTCACAAATTTAAGAAGATTGACAATCGGCGTTTACACATGTTCAACTATTTGCTTCCTCGCTTTGTAGCTTATACCATGTTCCTTATCATAGATGAGAGATTTTTTTTCCATTTTTCACTATTGAATATTTGCATATTACGTCAACAAGTCTTGACTCAACTAATAAAATGTTGAAATATACAAAGCCCAATGTCGTAAACGAATTTTGAACCCCCACACATTCACTTATATGTGCAAGTCTCAATAGTTATTTGTAATTTCTCCTATCTACCAAAAAAACAATATTTACATAACAATCAGAATTTCATGAGCTCTCATGATTCTGACAGATTTATGTGAAAATAAGATATAATACAGTAAATACATGATAGGATCTATAAGCTTGTTCAATCTAATGGTCAGAGATTTTGGTCCAGTATGAACCAATACATCTATAGGTCCATGCTAAATGCCACCAGACTTCAATCTCTAATTGAACTCACGAGAAACTCCAAATCCTAACACCTTCAAAATTTGGTCTTTGATCTTCACCTTCACTCAGCTTCACTCCAATAACTGTTCAATCACAAATTGTGTAAGCTCTTTCATAGATGAAATCAAACTCTACATAAACTCCAGAATCACAATCCCATAGGAAAATAATCTTGAGTTGTGTTATTTGAACAACCATTTTCATGACAACTTTTGGTACAACCATACAATTACAAAGAAAAAGAGGTATTGACACAAAAATCAAAGCAATGGAGAGAGAATGTAAAAGCATAACTTGAATATGAGAGAGAAAGTTGTCACACTAGTTGTCAAAAAATAGTTGTACAAATATCATTTCTCAATAATTTTGCTTCAACCATATAATTGAACAATTCTTATTCCTTAAACTATATCATGAACACACTAAAAAAACCGCCAATGTTCTGTTTATCTCACTCACACTACAAAAAACACTTGTAAATAAAGTTGTGTAATCTAAAATAAAGCTATTCAATCAAATTCCTCTCATTTTTATTTGAGTCCAAAACAAAATTAAATTTAATCAAATAAATTATTGATCAAAAAACAAATTCAGCCAAATTTTTTTGTAAATAAAGGCTAAAGTGTACTTTTCCCCCCTAACTTTCAAAAACTTGCAATTTTGGCCTCCTATGTACAAAAACTACAATTTTGGCTCCCTAAGATTTAACCCCTTTGCATCTTTGGTCATTTTGGCCAATTTTAACCAGTCAATGCCTACGTGGCACGCCACATGTGTAATTATTGAATTAAAAAAATTTAAAAAATCATATAATCATTTTTTAAATTAAATTAAAAAATAAAAAAAATCAGGAAAAAAAATAAAAATAAAATTCAAGGAAAGAAAAAGGAATGGCACGTGAATGTGTTGTTCTTCTTAAAAAAAAACCAGAATTTTTTCTTTCTTAAATCAAATTCAATCCAACTCTCTCAATTCCCCCACTTATGTTGTTCTTCTTTTTGTCAATTGTCTATTAATTTTCTCTCAATTTTTTCTTTTCTTCTTTCCCCCACATGAATATCTTCTTTTCTTCAATTTTCTCAATTCCCTAGTGCTGTTTTTATAGATCTTGACACATGCTCTTTTCTTTTCTTCAATTCACCATTGTTGTACCAAACTAAATAGATATTGTTGTTTTAACTTTTTCCATATCTGAATCAAAAAGGGTGTTGTGTTTGGACCTGAAATGGTGTTGTTTTTTTGGGTCATTGGTGCGGTACTATGCCATGAACCTTGCTCGTGATTGCTGCTTCTGGACGGTGGAGTTTGAAAGCGATTTTCAAAAGCTTATTAGATGGATTAGTCTAGAGAAGGAGGATATGAGGCAATACATGGGGAAAATCATATTTGGCATTCAACAGCTTAGGGGATCTTTCTCTATGTGTCGATTTAATCCTTTAATGGAGTGTGTTCCCCAATTAATTCCTTTAATGGAGTGATTCATGGTGTGTCGGGTTTGGCTTAGATCTTATGAGGTTTCTTCGACCTGTTTGTTTTAGATATGATAGGGTGGTTTTTTTTTTTTTATCTAAGAGGGAGACGATGGTTGCGCATGAGAGGGAGAGGGTTTGAGCCATGCTTCTGGGTTTTTGGAAGAAAGCATTGTTTCTGAGTTTGAGGTGTGAAAGTAAAGCTTTGAATCCACTTTTCAAATAAATAAATTGATTTTAATATTTGATTTTAATGAATCAGAACCGTAAGGGGTAGAGCAATGGGGCCATATTCATAGTATTTATTTTGGGTTTTATTTTTAATTTTTTTTCTGATTTTTTTTAATTCTTAATATCTTTTTTAATTTATAAAATGATTACGAGACATTTTTTTATTTTTTTAATTCATTATTTACACATGTGGCATGCCACACATGTGTTGACTTGGTCAAAATTGACTAAAATGATCAAAGATGCAAAATGGCTAAATTTTAAAAGATCAAAATTGTAGTTTTTGTACTTATGGGGCCAAAATTGCAAATTTTTGAAAGTTAGAGGTCAAAAAGTAGACTTTAGCCTAAAATAAACTCAATCCCCCCAAAACAATAAAGGAAAAACATCAATTATTATGACAGAAGAAGGAAACTTCATTAAACTTTGAAACTGCGTTTATACATGGAACATCATCATTAATATAAAAAAACCTAAGAAAATAAAACTAAGAGGCATAAGAACTTAACCATTAAAATGGTGACAGAAACACATAAAAATAACCCTAAAGAATTAATTAAACAAGATTAGTAGATAGATAAACCCTAAATTCTTTATAATCTAAAAATCCTCGTCCAAAGTAAAGCAATAATCAGCACCACCATTCATAACAGAAGCTTTCTGATACTCCCCAACGCGCTTCTCAAAAAAATTGGTTTTCCCTTGAAGCGAAATCAAATCCATCCAATCAAACGGATTCTGAACATTATAAACCTTCTCACAACCAAGCTCACCCAATAACCTATCAGCAACAAACTCAATATACTGACTCATCAATTCACCGTTCATCCCAACCAACGCGCAAGGAAGTGCGTCGCATACAAACTCCCGTTCAATCTCAACCGCGTCACGAACAATCTTCACCACGCGCTCTGTACTCAGCTTCTGACGCAAAAGCGAGTATAACAAACAAGCGAAATCGCAGTGTAAACCTTCGTCACGTGAAATAAGCTCGTTTGAGAAGGTTAATCCCGGCATTAAACCGCGCTTTTTCAACCAGAAAATCGCACAGAAACTTCCTGAAAAGAAAATTCCTTCAACACAAGCAAATGCAACGATTCTTTCTGCGAAAGAATCACTCGAATCGATCCATTTCAAAGCCCAATCAGCTTTCTTAGCAATACACGGAATCGTGTCAATTGCGTGAAATAATCGATTCTTTTCAGCAGAATCGCTTATATACGTTTCGAGTAGAAGAGAATACATCTCAGAGTGGATGTTTTCAATAGCGATCTGGAAACCGTAGAAGGCACGCGCTTCGGAGATTTGGACTTCTTTCATGAATCTTCCGGCGAGATTTTCAAGGACGATGCCGTCGGAGGCGGCGAAGAAGGCGAGGATGTGAGAGACGAAGTGGCGTTCGCCGTCGGTGAGGTTGTTCCAGTGTTGAAGATCGGAGGAAAGATCGACTTCTTCGGCGGTCCAGAAAGAGGCTTCGGCTTTTTTGTACATTTCCCAGATTTTAGGGTATTGAATTGGGAACATGCAGAATCGATCTGGGTTTGGAGCGAGAAGAGGTTCTTCTGGGAAAGAAGGCATTGTTTGGTTTTGGGAATTGGAAAAAGTGATTAATTGAGAAAGAGGGAAGAAAGGGTTTTTGTTGATGAAGAGTGAAGAAGTGATAAGCGGTTTAAATAAGTGATTTTGAGTGAAAATAGAAGCGGGTGATTTGAAATTTTGGGGGGTTTGGATTTGGAAAAAACGTGCGGGAGAATCTTTGAAAGGACGCGGGTGATTTTGAATTTTGTTGGTGAAAGCTTTCTTGAGAAGATTTTGGTAGGGGTAGTTTGGGGAGAAAAATGTGGTGGAGGTTAGTTTGGGGGAGAGAAATATCTGAAGGTGGTGACGTTGACAATATCTGTTTTTTGAGGTTAGTGTTGTTCAAATCCCATCAAAATAATATGGCAAATATTTAAAAATAAAAAGTAAATAAATAATGGCACAAAATGGAAAATTATTGAATTAGTTTTTTTTTTTGGTTGAGGAAATTATTGAATTAGTTTTGATGTTCTTTTTTAAAATGGTTTGGATTGAATTTTCAAAATCGAATTAGATTGTAACATATATTTTAATATTTTATTTATTTTTTAATAACATGATATATTTTATTAATCTAATATTTATCGGTTTTAAAAAAAAATGCTATTATGCTACTATACTATGTTAATTCAATATACTTTTTAACTATTTCATATGTTTCAAATAGAATCTATCATTCTTTCAAAAAAATATATATAATCGATCATTGTTGCTTCACAATTAATTTTGTAGGGACTAACATATTTAATCCTAATATTCATACAAGAATTGCACTCCACTTGCGATGATGATATTTACTTGAGAATTTGGAGTGCGTTTTTCTCAAGATTCATACAGAACTTTGCATTTTAAATAGAGTTGTCGCAAATTGACGGTGAGATTTGATCTCTCAAATTGGTCGATTGTTGAGCCGGATACCATGGTTTAAGGAAAAAATTACAAATTAGAATTTGAATATTCGAAAAATCGATTCAAATTAAGCTACATTAAATTATAACAGATCCAATTTTTTCATTAATCATTCAAAACCGAACCAAACAAGGTGTTATTTTTGAATCGGATGAATTTTTGTCTCAAACCCATACCGCAAACATCGCCAGTATCATTGGGTAATGGATGGACATATGTGGAAGGGTATTGAGCTTAAATGTTATTCCTTAAATTCATTATAAAATATTATAAAATATTGTTCCTTAAATGTTATTCATTATGAAAATTCATTATCTAGGAACACCCAATATAATCTAAGTTACTTAGCATTACAGAACGGCATTATGAAAAATAACTACTGCAACCACCAATTGATTTCTGGACTATGAATCTTTTTGGGAGATGGTGGACGTTTTTCTGTTTATAAAGAATTTTACCTGATGGGAGAGAGATAACAGTGAAGTAGGTCAAAATTGGGACAAGTATCATTAGTGGCATACATCATGGCCATTTGGTTTCTTTAGTTGGATAATGCATTCAAGATAACATAAAATTACTTGTACATGACCATGTCCCTAACAATACCCTTTATTTTCATTTACACTGTAAATATAACACTACTTCTCCTCAGTTGGTACATTAAGAGATTGTTTCATACATGAGATTTTTTTAATAGCTTTGATTGTATTGTGTAAAAGAAATATCGGAATTAGCAGCAGGTCAACCTGTGCTGAAAAGGGAGAAACATGTTAAAATAGCAGCTGCAGCAGCTCGAGGAATATGTAGCAGAAGCTATATGCATACATATTCTCCCCTGAACTATAAATTTATTTTCTTATATTTATTCTAAGAACTTTGCAAATTAACTAGAAAATCAACATTGTGATTTGACTATTACTCGAAGTATTAATGTCTAAAACTGCAATGACTACTGCAAACAAGAGTCGGTAAAGAAAATCAAATTCTTGTGATCAAAATATGCAACACGCTTTTGCACCTTAAAATCTTAAGGACTGTTACTTTAGTAGCGCCCAGAACTAATTTGAAAGATAAAAAGATTCCAACTATATAATAAGTCACAGATACATTTGACAAATTTATCTCGATTATCGGAGTTGATGTTGAGTTGTGACATTATTGAGTTGTAGTCATTGATAGCGAACCAGAAAACATACTAACTGAAATGCAAAATACATATTTATATATTTGTTCTCGATGTCATCTTTTGAATGAAGTATATGTTTTCTCTCACTCAATGTCATCTTTGAATGAATCCCCAAGCATCTGACCAAACATGATTCTGCCAGCTTCAGACTCCAAATGCACACTGCCAAACATTTAGCAGAAAGTGTTATTCAAAGCCCGCAAAGTTTACTACTAACAAGATTGAAAATAAAGAATCTGCAAATGCCTGAACTATGCTGCTATAATGCAATACAAATATTTACCAATAGTAAGTTGCATCAGTACGATCCATTGACATAATCAGGTTTTACAACTCATAACATATAGTATCATATAATAATAATAATTGGAATTTGTCAAGTTATCTTATAACCAAGAAAAGGCAAGTCGAGAATGGCAGCATCATATACCACATATTATTAGAGCTTTTATGTTTTCCTTTGCCAAAAAAACTTCTATACAACAAGCAAACTATGGCTTCTCACAAAAATTATGTTTTGATTTTTAGTCAGAAAATAAAATAGATACCAATTGCCCAATTAACGAACAAAAAGCAGGCCTCTTCTGCAGCAAAAAAAAGTTTCTTTTTCTTGTTTCCATAAACTTTGAAAGTTGAAACTGCTAAATTATATTGTTCAGTATATACAAATCTGCAACAAAATCCACGGCAGTCTGACACAAACAACTTTGAAATGTATTACAACGTATACTTGTGTAAAGTTTGTATGCAAAATTTGCAAGAATTGGTAAACACCAAAATTAATTGATTATTATTGACAAGAAATTCTCAGCAATCAAAAACATTAAACAGTAGTATACATTGAAGAAGTCCAATATTCTATCAACTTGCTTAATCAAGAAGTTTCAACAAGAGCTCATGCACATTCTAAGCATTGCTGTGTATTTCAAGAGCGAAAATATTCTCTAAAAATGCTAACAAATGCAATCACATAAATTTATACTTCTCTTTTTAAGCAAAAATAGAATATGCTTATACAGTATAGAGTCTATGCAATAGAGTCAAAGTATCTCTAAAGTAAGACTTGGTTTATGATAAAAACATCATAATATAAGTTAATTTCTGAAATTCCGTTTGTAGGATAAAATATAGTTGAACCTACTAAAATTGCTTAACAATTAGAACTAGTTTATATAAATGTAAAAAAAAAAAAAATTGAAGAAGGAAATTTTTAATTGTTGCATGAGAATTGAGAATTAAAAGTTTAAATGTATCCACCACACAGGTGGCTTGTTTTCTTCAATATTTGTAATTGTAAAACCTGAAAGCATTTTCTCATATTTTAGGCTTTCTAGAAGATCAATCAAGTTCATGAATATAAAGATCAAAACTAGATTACAAAAAAAAAAGAAAAAGTGCTCCATTGTCAAAGGTTATGTGGAATTATAGAAATGCAGACCTCTGCCCCAAATAAACAAAGATTTAGCAATTGATAGCAATAACAAGACTACACGGCAAACTATCACTAAGTTACAATAAGTGGCATAAAATGCATTAGTTTTTCCTTGAATATTAGTAGCAAGTTGAAGTCGTCTTAAACATAATAGATCTTGCAAATCTCTACTCTTACAAAACTTGAAATCCTTAAAAAAGAATAGTAGTAGGGGAAAGACTATAATAATTTAGTTTAGTACAGAGGGTCAATCCCAAATAGGTGTTATAATGAAAAACTAACTAGATCAGATACAAATAGGTATTACATAGTTCAGCAACAAAATAGTTGAAAATGTGATGACAATGACATGCATGTAAAACCACAAGGTACATTTAATTTTGGTGGAAATCAAAGGATGAGGAGAGGAAGGGAAAAAGGAAGCTTGTGAGCTTGGGGTTTGAGAAAAATTCTCAAAAGGAACCACATTGAAAAGGTATTGAAATTAGTACAAGATTCTATAATTTAGTGAGCTTATTAGACACTAACTATCTAACTAACAGAAAAGCTAACAAACTTATATCATGAAACACGTCTAACCGTGCAAATGAAACCCAGTCTTAATCATCACTAGTTTAATATGCCAAATAAAAAAGAGACTGAGGGTTTGCACCTTATGGAGACACAGCTGAATCAAATTTAAATTGGCATGTGACAGAGCCCCTTGGTATATCAGTTAATATTTTGATAGAACAGTTCTTGTTAGTTAGGTCCATTGAAGTATCGAAAAAAACGAGCATTGTGTGTAAAACAAGTCCGTTCCGCAAAACATATTCAGCAAATGCCAGCTCATCTTCAAATCCTTGATATCCTTCTATGTGAATAAAGTTCAGGTGGGATTTGAAACATTTAGGAACTGTTGTTGACTTTGGCTCCATGTTCTTAAAGGTGATGGTTCCTCCGAGCAGGAACAAGGGACACAATGACTCAATTATATTTGTGTGTATATAGAGAGATATATACATACATAGGTAGATAGACCAAAAATTAATTTAAATAAAGCAAACCTTACTACTCTGAATTAAGAGAACTTGAAGCACATGGCATTTCTCAAGCACGTTGAGCAGAAGACTCGTGTTGAAGCAGGGAAGAATGAACTTTAGATGATGTAAATTGCAAAAATCTGGATAATTTAGAATGGAGGTGCGAAGTGGCCACTGCTTGTACACATAATCCAAGTGATGGCACAACATTAGTACAGAAGTACACATATAAATATAAATACATATAAACCATAATAATAAAACTTCACCTTTGATGTGAAATGATGCATAAGTAGATGTAAATCGCCATAATCTCGGAGGTGGCTGAGCACAGGGTCCACAAATTCACTTTCACGGAGGGAAAAGACATCAAAATATGCTTCCTCCACACTCTGCAAGTTTCCAATGATGCCCAATGTGGTTCTGCCCGTGCTACGACTGTCGTCTACACTGAGCCAGTCAGAATCTATTTGAATACAAGTATGCCGGTTAATTTCAACCTCTTGAAGAAAGGTGATACGGGAACTTTGGTCAAGAATGAGGGACAAAAGACACAATCTAGAGTTTCGAGTACGGGGCAGCCAGAGAGAAAGACATGTAATGAATCCACAGTGTCTATGCCGTCGAATTCCAGTGTTGCCTATGTCGAATTCCACAACGCCTGCGCCGAGTTTCAACATCTTCAATGATGGAAGATGAATTGAAGAAGGTTGAAACATTATATGAATTTTACCAACAAGACTGCAGTTTTTTCATAACACATGTTACATAACATCCTATATATACGTGTTAAAAACAAAGAGAGAACAAGAGATGAAATCATGAAAGCAACCAAATTTTGGATATTATTAAAAACGTGAGAATCTTAACAAATTCTTAAGGTGCATTTGATTTGCTAAAATATAGGGAACTGGACTGTGCAACTTTTTTTGTACCCTATTGATTTAGAAACTGATCAGGGACCGGACAAAAACAAGAATTCTTGTCACTCGCTAAACCATGTGACAACATTTTGACCAAATTACATACTTTCAAAAATAGCAAAATACCATTTTTATTTGCCAACATAAAAAATAGTCGAAATACCAAATGCATCTTTAGAGAGTTTAATGTTTGTACCAGATTAGTCTTTTTAGTTTCAAATTGGTCCTTGTCAGTAAAATTGAACAACTTAGTCCTTTAATTTTTATTTTTTTTTGTAACATATTGATCCTTTTTTCATCCAACTTTGTTAAAAAGTGCTTACATAACCGTTTAAAGTTGAGGTAGAAGGTCCAAAAAGTGCTTATGACACCAAACATGATTACTTATATGCATTGCATTTTCTTCTTACTGTTTCCCAATTCAAACATGCAATTCAGGAGAGAAGAAGGAACCAGCACTTACCAGTCTTGATAGCAATATTCAATGGAAAGAAACAGTTCTTCAAGATGAGGCCGAATGGCAGCACGAATCCATACGTCGAAGCAGTCGCTACGAAACCAGTCATCATTCAACAGGACGCTGGTGAGACGAAATTTCCGATAACAATTGCTAAACCCTCATTTCAGATTTCAACTTTTTCTTCTGATTCTAACCAAAAATGACGATTGTCTTCTTACAAACACCCCCCCCATTTTCTTATGTATGTCAGAGTGTGACTCAAATCTTCCCATAACACTTTTTTTTAAACAATCAAGTGTCTCGGACTCACACATTATAAATACGGGGAAGTGTAGAGTCTGAGTTCGAACTTCGATCTTCTATATATTATGCAATGTACTTATTAAAATTACGTATTTAAGAGTTTAAATGAAAACTTTATGTTCGAAATTACGTATTTAACACATTAAAACAATTAAAGATAACATTTTTTTATGTAAAATGTTTCCTAAAAAAATTATATAAAATATATCAATTGTTTCATTTTTTTTTAATCATTAAGTGTTGGAACATATAGTATGTACATTGAAAATAAAATTTCTAAAGTTCCATTTCGAATAGTTGATGTAATTAGAAAAACACTTACGTTCCACGGCGCCTAGTTTGCAAACCTTAATTGACAAACCTTATCCTGACAATCATACATGTTGGTACAGATGTGAGTAACCGTCGGCCCTTGAGAGCTACCTTCGGCATGCATAGACGTGTCAACCCCCAGACCTCGTGTGTAACCCTCGGGCCACACCGTAATCTGATGAATTTTAAAGCATGTCCATCGTATGATATCGTCTGTATAGTGGACTCGGGTCAGACTTGAGCGGAGCCAGATTTGGCTTAAGCCCAATCCGAAACAGTTTCCAGCACTACATAAAGATTGTTCACTCTCTGTTTTCCTTACAACAAGAATTATTCACTCTCTCTGTTCCCATATACTCCTTCCTTCTTCCATTTGATCCATCATATAACACAATTAACATTAGAAAATGGCAAGAAGTAGGGAACCCCGTGATATTTTTTGTTAAATTTGGAGGAGATCAATGTACAATAGCATTTCTCAAACAACATCGGTTGAGCCAGATCGAAAGAAGGGTCTAATGAACGAGTGGAGTAGAAACACATTGTGTTTAACTTCAGTAACATCACAAGAAATTCTACCGTTGTCTGAGAAAAATTGCTCGTAATTTGAAGTAGACTTCGAGAGAGAAAATCTTAAAATGGGAACATGGGTATGACGATTAGAAAGAATTTCAATTCCCATAAATGGTAGTCCTAAGATCTCTTAAATGTCAAGAAGAGTGGGAGTCGTCATTCCACATGGAAAGATGAAAAATTTAAAACTTAGTGACCAATATGATATGATCGCAGATAAATGTTATGTTCGGATAGTAATGTCCATTTTTTAGAGCATAATCAGATCATAGAGACCCCATTGCTTTCTAATTTCACCTTTGGAGGTCCCAACTATGGTAAGCTTTGATATGTAATACTGATTTGGATGAAATTGGAGCCTGAGTTCCGTTGGTGCGTTCCTGTTCATTTACAAAAAAGAGGAAGGGCTGATTTTCCATCTTCGATGAAAAAAGCTTCGGTCACCTCGCTGGTATAGTGACAAAAGGTGATGTTTTAGCACATTGGGAGTAGGGCTCTAGGTAAAGCATTTTCAAGAGAACCTGAAGTTGGAGATGGAGATGCCATTTTTTATAGAGAAAGTAAAACTCAACAGTAGGAGAATTCCTAGGGTAATCAAGAAAGAACATAACAAAGAAAATCTCTCTACTGAATTTATTTAAAGACGACGACCTAATGATTAGGAAGAGATATCACTCCTATACTTGGGAGAATCAAGGTTATCGTGAAGGTAAATGAATCCGCAAGGTTAATTAAATTCAGACTCGTCTTAAGCTGAATCAAAAGGTTGCAGTAGGTAGTTTCCTATCTTGATGGCGCAATGTCGACATTGTTCACGCGCAACTTTGATATTTGTCTTGCATCATCTCGTCACTCAAGGGTCAATGATAATACAATGCAGGAGGAATTTGTTTACATCTTAAAATGATTATCGTATTACCCTATCACGACAGATAAGCGATTGGACTTCAGGCGAGGAAGCCTTCCATTTGGTCCTAAGTTTGGCGATGCTAAAGTAGCCAAGCGAGGGGAGCTAATTCCTTCTCGAGGCCACCTACTCAGTATGTGGGTAGTAGAATCCTCAAATTGAGTTAAAACATAATAGGACTAGACAATAACGTGAGAGACCATGTTTCATGTTTATAGTATCACTAACCACATTGGGGATGAAGATAGAGACACAATCATAATGGAGCAGCACACAAATATGGTGTCAACGGATCATGTTATAAAGGAGGAGACTGACAACTGAACGTGGGGCGTCATGATTCCCTCAATGAGGGAAACTCACGCATTACCCTCGAAACTAGCCGAACATATGTTTGGTATTGTAGGTCACATTGTTTGGCTTATAAGTAATAGTTTTACTGTAAATAACCATTTCATACACCGCAATTAACACATTCATTCAATCAACATTCTATTTTTGCATTTTTATCCATTTATCTTTTTGCCTTTATCTTTATTATTTTATGTATTTCTTAACGTAGCTCAAAAAACCAAAACAATTATACCTAACGCCCTACTAAAGAAGTTAGGAATCACACAGCTGAGGAACTATGTTCCTCCCTCAGCGTCAATTGCTTGAAACAAAGCGAATCACAATTGCGAAAACTTTATCCAACCTCAGCTAATTTCACACTTCCGTCAACACATAGACATTTTTAGAAATATCTTATGAACTAACTTAAAAGAGAGAGAGAGAGAGAGAGAGAGAGAGAGAGAGAGAGAGAGAGATCACATATAGAGTGGTTCGATTAGATGCATGTGCAAAAAAAGTTTTACACTATTAGTGTATACAAAATAAATCATTAATTAATTAGTTAATAAAAAAAGGTTTAAACAGTGTTTACCCCTTGCCATTTTTGCGAGTTTTGATTTACTTCCTATCAAAAAAACTTTGGATTCCAACTTGTAATTTGAAGATTCTTTCGTTTTTGATCTTCATGACATCAAATTTCAAAAGTTAAGGTACTTTCGCCACCTGTAATTTGAGTAATTTGGTTTACCCTGTCATATCATCTATTTTGTACAATGAAAATCCATGAAAGTCCAAAATCAAAATAATCTTAAAAAAAAAAAACTTCAAATTACAAGGTTGGAATCAAAATTTTATTTTTATAAGGAGTAAACTAAAAGTCGCCCAAATGGTATGCAAACACCATTTATCCCATAAAACAATGAGAAATGATATTTGAACATCTATTTTTTAACAACTTTTGTGACAACTCTCTCTCTCATACTCTCGTTGTACTTTTATTATCTCAATAAAAAGAGAGAAAAAAGGTTGTCACTAAAAGTTGTTGAAAATTGGTTGTCAAAATATCATTCCTTTAAAACAATTAAGTGAACATAATGGTACCTATGAAGTATGGTTTGATATACATTTATCATCCAATTATTCAATGACATGTCACACTTGAATAAATTTATTTAAAAACTAAATTAAATTTTAGATGAGTTTTACTTATAGAACAACCAAACTTTAGGTACATAAGAATTCAGAAAACAATTTTAGTTCAACTCTTTAATTTTTCAATGTATCATAGAATAGAAGCACCCAACTAATAATAATATTAATACAATGATGCTTATCTTTCAAGCGTTGTACTCAAAGTATTAAAATAATTCAAATTTAAATTTTAGAAAGATGGCACTTGTTCATGATGAATAACTGTATCTATATACCACGGAACCCCATCTTACTATTGAATTGCTCCTTCTGAATATGCAATACATGGTTCCTTGCAGCCTTTAATTCCTCCAAATCTTGTGCATTAAAAGTACGCATCCACTTGTCTTGTTTAAGTTGCATGATACGTTCATACGTAGCTAAAACATCACCCCAATCACTTGAGTCATTTGATTTTGTGGCTTTCTCCAATTTTAGTTCAGCAAGTTGGTACAATGTTGTGATCAATTCTTCCATGTCAGCAAGATTACCTGTCCTAAGGGATTTCTCAAGTTTTTGTTGTGCAATTTGCTTGTATGTGTTGATACGTCTTTCTAATCCTCCACTTGTTATAGAGTCCAGCTTTTGTAATATGTCCATTGCAATTTGGTCTACTAGTTCAGACTCGTTCCTGTTCATTTTACCAAATAATGAGTTAACTTTGTGTGACCAATTCAAGAATTTACTTTTGTATTATTGAGAATAAGATTAGGTGTAGCAGTCATATGCTTATAAGTCATTCGATCTTGATCCGACGATTCAAATTTTTAAACTTATTTTATTTTTTTCCTAAATTTTTTATAAATTAAGTTTAAAATCTGGAACGTCTGATCTTGATCAGATGAACAGAATTGAATGTACACAACATGGATCCATTGCTAGTTGTAATTAATTACTAAAAAGTTCTAAACATAAGTTAGCAAGAAAAATTTAGATGGATAACGTGAAATCCATTACTAAATTTTGTGACAGAAATTAGTGACAGGTTGACTTTTTATGATTATTAATTTACGTCACTAATTTTAATTTTTTGCTACTATTGATTCTTGTACAAGCAAGTGTAAAGAAGTAGAAACCTTTATCATAAACTTCAAATTATTGTTCCAAATATATACTAATTAACATAGGAATTAATATTATTGATTAATTACATCAATCTTCAAATAGAAAATTTGGGGTTAGTGCAAAATTTATTTGATGATGGTGAATATTAATTACCTTGTGCCTAAGCAATCCCAGCCAGAGAAATTGGCAGCTTCTGTCAAAGCTAGCCGCCATGTTTGAACCTTATTCATGTCCCTACGTTTTTCTTGCTCTGCCAAAGCAAGTCCATAGCTACCTGTTTGGTTCCTTACATTTGTTGGGTTAACATGGTAGAAAATAGGAACTAAAATTTGCCCATTATTTTTCTTACATTCCAAGATTTTCACAAGCTCTTCCAAACACCATCTAGAAGAAGCATAATTATCCGAAAAGATAATTACGGATAATTTTGCATCATCGATTGCTTTGAGAAGTGAAGGTGATATTTCATCACCTCTTTCGAGCTCATTGTCAATGTAAGTTTTGATTTGAAGTCTGGTTAATGCGGCATAAAGATGGCTCGTGAAAGTATAGCGAGTGTCCTCGCCTCTGAAGCTGAGGAAAACGTCGTGGATTTGTTGAGGAATCTTTGGTGTAAAAGAAGGAGGAGGAAAAATGGATGCCATGAGTGTTTGAAAGCTAGCTTGCTTTTTGAATGGAATTATGTACGTTGATTTAAACTTCGAATGTTCTTAAGGAAAAAAAACTTGGAAAGGTTACCTATATAATGAAAAATATGATAAAAATAGGACCCTTGTGAATGTCTGAAACAAAATGAAATTGACTTTGGTTTCCTCTTTATCTTATCGTTGACAATGACAATATTCTATCTTAACACATTTGTGTTTATTCTTGAAATGAAAATGCTGGGAAAAAAAATAGTCAAAAATCTACGCTTAGTCTACATGAACGATAAAAAAATATATTTTTTTCAAGTCAACGATCCGAAACATTTTCGTGTTTTGCGGCCGGTGTTGTGTCACACTCGGGTTAGACTTAAATCCAAATCAAACCAATGAAATTGGTTACATTTTTTTTTCTTCATGTTTATTTACTTGAGTTCTATGAACTATGAAGCCTTAGATACGATACAATACATATATGATACGACACCGATACAATGATACATATTTTTAAAAAAAATTTAAGCCACGATACAGGTTGGACACTTTAATAAAAAAAGTCAATTTAAAATTAAGTAATATTGGTATAATATTTTTTTGAAGAAGTCTAAATGCATAATATATAAATATAAGTAGTATTTGTAATAAAGATAGTTGCAATTAGTCAATTAGCATATATACGAAAAAGAAAACACCATTACTTAGGTAAAAATATAAATCTTTTAATTTCTTTCATTATTGTGTGTCCAAATAATTTGATTTGTGATTGCGTGCATGTAAGACTAACTCATTGCTTACATCCTAATAAGAGAAACATGACTATTGTCATATTAAATATCAAAAAGAACACCATTATCTATTGTATTTATAATATATATAAAGAGAATACATGAGTTCAAATTGATTTTTTTCTGCATATTTTACCCTTGATTTAAGTCAAAATACGATTGAGAAATAAACACCAAACAAAGCTATTAACTTTAAGAGGAACCACTTTAATCCAAAAGATGCGAGAATTAGATGGAGGATTGTCGTTATCCACAGCTAAAATTGATACACTACTTACGGTTTAATATTTGGACGGGTGTAGATGTAAAACTCACCTATCCTCCAAACCATTTGATGGGGTAAATCCGCAAGTGCATGGTTTACCGAAGTAGTAATAAAGAGTATCGTTTCGACAGGGAGTTGTTGAATTCAATTAACTTTTATGAATGATTAGAAGAAAG